>ERZ773217.23-NODE-23-length-133148-cov-8.026876_pt1 | contig 133148 bp, 113 predicted proteins | sample MGYA00580995_ERZ773217 | MGnify/ENA primary metagenome ERZ773217 (study PRJEB29015, sample SAMEA2737772) | human gut metagenome | biome: human gut; feature: human-associated habitat; material: faeces | place: China | collected 2012 ...
AGAATAAGTCTGTAAGCCCTTTTCTTGCTTACAAACTTATTATACGAGGAGGCTTAAAAATGAAAAAAGCGGCTGAATATGCATTTATCAAAACCATTCCCATTTTACTGGGATATCTATTCCTGGGAGTTGCCTTTGGGCTTCTTTTGCAGAAGTCCGGACTGGGAGCCCTCTGGGCATTTCTCATCAGTTCTCTTGTCTATGCCGGTTCCATGCAGTTTGCGCTGGTGGGAATACTGACCGGAGGGCTGAGCTTTGTAACGACTGGGGTGATGACTTTATTCATTAACAGCAGGCATGCGTTTTACGGCCTAACCTTTATCAGGCGATTCAAGGAAATGAAGCTATTTTATCCCTATATGGTAGCTTCCCTTACAGATGAAACCTTCTCCCTGCTATGCTCTATGGCGAAACCCAAGGAGTTTTCAGAAAAAGAATGGAAGCTTACAACCTTTTTTGTAGCCTTCTTTGATCAATGCTATTGGGTCATAGGTTCTGTGCTGGGAGCGCTGATAGGCCAGCTGATCCCATTCAGCGCCGAGGGCATTGATTTTGCCATGACAGCTCTGTTTATAGTTATCTGTACAGACCAGTGGAAAGCTTCCAAAACTCATATTCCGGCTGTAATAGGATTTGTATGCGCCATTGTATTTCTGGCCCTTATCCGTTCCTCTGGCTTTATTCTGCCTGCTCTGGCAGCCACAACCGCTGTCCTTTTATTTTTGCGCAGTCCCATCGAAGCATATATGGAGGAGAGCTAACCCATGGAACAGAATACATATAGACTAATCACAATTTTAATCTGCGTGCTTTGCACCCAGGTTACCCGATGGCTTCCCTTTCTCTTATTTGGAAGAAAAAAGGAGGTTCCCAGACTCATCCGGTATCTTGGTTCTGTCCTGCCCACCGCTATTATGGCTGTTCTGGTCGTCTACTGTTTGAAGGGAATCACACTTTTTGCTTATCCTCACGGCCTACCTGAGCTGCTATCTGTAGCTATTGTGGCAGGCCTCCATCTTTGGAGGGGCAATATCCTGTTCAGCATTGCTTTTGGAACTTTATTTTATATGCTTTTGGTACAGGCCGTTTTCTGATCAGGTATAAAGCCGGCATTACCAGGCAGCTCTTTTTCCCTTTCATGTAAATAAAAAACGCCGCCCTGCAAGGCATTTTAATCTTCCTCTTCGATTCTTCGGACAATCTTCTCCAGTTCATCGGGCGGCGGCGGCTGAACCACCTCATCTCTTACCGTTTTCTGTGCTAACTCATATTCTTTTAGTAACCTGATTTGACTAAATATGTCTTGTAAATATTTTTTTTTCATCTGTACCACCTTCTTATTTAGGTTCTAAAAATAGAACCTTTGGTTACACTAATTCTACCCCTATAATGTAATCATTACAAGCAGAAGGTGAAAAATGTTCAATTATAATAAGCTATGGGAAACCATGGAAAAGAAGGGCATTACAAAGTACCGGTTGACTGTGGATCACAATATCAGCAAATCCCTGCTTCACCGGATGAGGAAGAACGAAAGCGTCAGCATGAATACGCTTGATAACCTCTGTAATATTCTGGATTGTGAAATTGAAGATGTCGTTACACACTATAAGGACAGTAGAGACTAATCCCTATCCTACCTGTTTCGGAAAAGAGATCCATAAAACTTTCGTAAATAATGATTGACAAACCCATATGCCTGTGATAATATATACAAGGTTCGCGCAAGTGGACACAACAGATAGGCTGCTGTGGCTCAGTCGGTAGAGCGTCGCATTGGTAGTGCGGAGGTCACGGGTCCGATTCCCGTCAGCAGCTGGATTTTAAAAACCTTGTAGATACGCATAACCGCAGCGTGTTTGCAAGGTTTTTTGCTTACCCCGCAAAGTGATTATCGGGCTTTGCAGGCATCCATGCAATCACATCCCTGATCCATGCATAGACTTATCCTGCCATTCACAGATCCTGTTTGATTGGCATATGCTATTATAACGATAACTCTTACACCCAGAAGGCCCCTTTGCCGCTTCGGATGTTTTACCCAGCCCCCTGAAAGCAGTCAGCTAAGCAACTTCGAGGGCACTTCTTCCAAACGGCCGGCCCTTTGCAGGTGCGCTATCCGGCAAACTCCTGCTGGTACTGTACGGCACCTTCACCCCAAGCGTCCCACCCCAAACCACCTTAAATCACCTTCTGTCAGGGGCTCACACCTAACGCTTCGACCGTTTAACTTTCATTTTATTTATATCTCACAGTGCTATAATATAAAGAATTAACGTAAAAGAAACAGCGCGATTAACCAAGCTGCCTGTTCAGTTGATAACACGATTTACAGATAATGACGCAATCATAAATTGCAGCAGTATAAAAGTAAACATCTAAGCAAGCGTGTCATCCATAAGGCTATTTCTTTTGCGGTTAATCGTGCGGGAAAGGATTGCATTATGAGAGAACTAAAAACAGTCAGTCAAGTTCTGGATAGCCGTGAAGTAGCTAACATAGTAGAAAAACCGCACAGTGCATTATTGGAGGATATCCGAAGATACATCCAGCAGTTCAAAGAGAGCAATCTTTCACCTGACGGCTTTTTCCTGGAAAGCTCCTACCAAGACAGCAGAGGAGCAGCCTGTCCATGTTATCAAATCACTAAGAAAGGCTGTGAATTTATAGCTCATAAGCTCAACGGAATAAAGGGCTCTATTTTTACCTTCAGGTATATTGACTATTGCCACCAGGTACAGGATTGTCTTTTATACCAAAATCAAGAGCCTGCTTTGCCATGGTTCATTCGCCGGTTCCAAGGCAGCTATATTCTTTTGGAGCGTGATTTTATCGCGATAACAGGCGTTAATATTAAGAAACACAAATTATTTTACCATAGAGATTATTTTAAAAGAGGTTTCGATTATAACGGCTGGGGCTGGAAATGTGACAATGAAGCCTTCAGAAAACGCTATGGCTTTGATTATGGCTCTGACCCCTGCATGATATATTTCTATCCCAGAGGAGTCAGGGCAGCCCTTGCAATTCTGACTAAAGGAAACAAGACAATAATGACTTCCGGCGCGTATCATCTGCTTATGGACGGTCTTAACAGGATTCCGCCACAGGAAGAATTGTCACTATACGATTAAATTATTACCGTTTGGTAAGCTTCTGCATGAAACAATCCAAATTATTATTATGTGAGGTAAACCCTATGCAATCCTGTGAATTAGCCATTTCCATATCTACACTGGCATGCTGTATCGCTGACGGAAAAAGTTCTGAGGAAATTGCTCTTGTAAGCTCCATCTTTATGCAATTAGGCGATACTTTGGCTACAATTTCCGCCCATCAAGCTCTTTGCGCATCTAAGGATACTGAAAGCAAATGATTCAGTATCCTCCTAATTATAGTACAGCCATAGAGTGAATCTGTTGGGGGTGCCATTCATCTTATTATACTGCTTTACCCCCTTCTCAACGGTTTCTTTAATATTCCATGGTTTATAAGCGATAATTTACATCTTTGTTTCTCTGAAATCCGCGCAATCGCATAAAAATATCTTACATACTTTGTATTCTGAAACGAGAGCATAGCAGCCTGCTGAAATAAAGACCGCAAATAGAATGATCAGCGTAATAAACTCGTTTAATGCCCTTATGGTTTTCCTTCTTATATATAAAATGGCCAAGGCTATGATAATCCCCGCCCTTTTGTCAAAATATTTTTTGATTTATGAAAAAGCCACTGAAGCTATTACGAAAATTTTAAACATGCAGTCCAGGCCCAAAACAAGACTCTAGGTTAGGATTTTCATAATTACCCAAAAGCAATTCATCCCGTCCCGGTACTCCACTCCAATCCTAGCCTTGTGGCTGCGGGCGGCTTCAGCGGCAATGGCCAATCCCAGTCCGTAGCCGCTGCTGCGGCTTCTGGCGCTGTCATCCCGATAGAACCGGCGGAAGATCATACGGCGTTTATCCTCAGGAATGGGCTCTCCCTGGCTGTTTATCCACAATCTGGCTCTGCGCCGTCCTATCAGCTCCAGCTTTACCTCTGTTCTGCCTCTGGGCACAGAATATTTCACTGCATTGTCAATCAGTGCCTTCAGCATCTGTCCCATCTGATCGGGGTTTCCCATTATTTCCACACCCTCCTCGATCCTGTATTCCAGCCCCTTTTCTTCCTGATAAAAAACCGGTTCAAAGATCAGGAGCCTCTCCATAACCAGATCGCTGAAGCTGAAACGCCTGAAATCCTTCTTTTTTGAGATACCAGCATCGTTCTTCGCCAGCAGAAGAAGACTTTCCACCAGAGTACGCATCTCTCTGCACTCCTGGTTCACATGCTCCAGCCATTTATCTGCCTCCGAGGATATACCGGCGTACTGCTCCTGCAGCAGCTCTGCATTGGCTGTGATGATGGTAAGAGGTGTTTTCAGCTCATGAGAGGCATCTGCTACAAACTGCTTCTGCATGCGTATGGACTCCTCCACCGGCTTTACAGCCCACCCGGAGAAAACATAGGACAGGGCAAAGAAGCCCAGCCAGATAACTGCGCAGGCCAAACCGCCGCAGGTTATTACCCCGCTGCTAAGAGCATCCTCATAAGAGGTGTCGGCAAAGGCAATTATATGCCCTCCAGGCTGTGTGATCCGCAGATACCGCAAATGATAGCCGTCCAGAATTCCCATAGCCTCTTCCCTGGCCATACCCAGAGCAGCCATTCGCTCCAGAAACTCTTGTCCCAGATAGGAGGCGTACTCCACCTCCTTAGCCGTAACCATTCCGTCCTTACCTACTATAATAGAAAAATAGGGAAGCTGCGACGGAGTCAGCGTTCCAAATATCATCGGACGTTCCTTCCCGGCAGCTACCTGAGACAGAGCAAGACTGCTCTGTCTGCTGATTTTGTGCTTTACCACAAATGTTACGGCACAAAAGGTAAGAGCAATGACTGCCGTCACCACCAGCATGTTGTACAGTATAAATTTAAGTCTAAGCCTGCTTATTTCCCGCATCCCCGCTCACCTCCTCCATTCCCTTCCACCATGCGGTATCCCAGCTTGCGTATGGTGAGAATCGATACATCCACTTTGAGAAACTCCAGTTTTTTTCTCAGAAAGGAAATGTAAATTTCCACATTATTCTCCACTGCCTCCCCATCATTTCCCCAGACCTTTGACAAAAGAGTTTCCTTAGATACCACCATATCCCGGTTAATCATAAGAATCCGCATAATATCATATTCCTTCTTCCCAAGCTGGATGCTCTTTTCCGGCCCTCTAAGGGTATAATCCCCTTGATTCAGGGACAGATTTCCAAACTCCAGACAGTCAGGAAGAATCGCTCCTCTGCGCCTGATAATGGTCTTCATCACTGCCAGCAGCTCCTGCATGTCAAATGGCTTTGTAAGATAATAGTCAGCACCGCTCTCCAGCCCCAAAACACGATCCTCGATCTCGCTCTTTGCCGTCAGAATCACTACCGGAACGGAACAACCCTTTCTTCGTACTGCCTTCAAAAGGGTGATCCCATCCATTCCCGGCAGCATCAAATCCAGAACCGCTGCATCGTAGCTGCCCTCTGCCAGCAGGCAGCAGCCGGTATCTCCATCCCCGCAGATATCGCAATCATACCGGTGCTTCAATATATCACGAATGGATTCTGCCAGCCGTCTGTTGTCTTCCACGATCAAAACCCGCATGTTCCCCATCTCCCCTCTGTCATTGCCTGCAAACAAATAATCCACCTGTATTCTCTCTCAATTCCCCAGGAAACGCAAGAGAAGTCAGGTGGATTTAACACTTAATTCACAAAAGGATTCACTCCCCCTTACGGCTGCATTGTCTCTCCCTTTATTTGCTCCGTATCTCTCGTCTCATAAAGCTGATATAAGAAACCGCAAACACCACAGCCGTCAGAGCCAAAAGCCCTGTAAGGTGGGGCCAGACCAGCAGCAAGCTCTGCCCCAGAGACAGATATCCGTTTACAGCCCCGGAAAGCTGTTGGGGCAATACGATATTCGTGGAACGCACAGAGGGATTCATGATGGTTGACACTGCCTCGCTGTACAGATAATAAGGCGAGAGCCTGTTTAAGCTCAGCTGGCAGTTATAATTGTCCATGAGCTCCTTGGCTGTAGACATCCGGCCCACAGGGCAGACCGTATTTGCCACAATACTGACAACCAGCGTCATAAACAGAGAAAAGAAAATCCACAAAGCAATTCCAAGCATAGCTGAGGTGGCTGCATGGCGGCACAGAACAGAAAACAAAATGGAAAGCGCCAGCCAGAAGCATATATACACAGAGGTAAAGAGCAAAAATACAAAGATCCGTCCTACCTCCTGGCTCTCTGGGGGTATCCCCGCCGCCAAAAGTCCTGCGGCCCCGGCCATAAGACCCATAGCAAATACCATAATGAAGATGATAGAAGCGCCTGCAAGGAATTTGCCGTTGATGACCGTATCTCTGTAAATAGGCTGGGCTACCAGCCGGTTAAGGGTTCCTTCTAAACGTTCACTGTTAATTGCGTCAAACCCCAGTGTAAGGCCCACAAAGGGTCCAAGCAGGGCAATAAAGGTGGTAAAGGAAGGGATAGAACTGCCTCCCAGAGTAAAAAGCTTCAGGAACACATAGCCCGGATCGGAAGCCACTGAGTCTGAAAGGCTGGATAAGGCCCCATAAATACTGGCGCAGCTTGTCAAAAGGATAAGCCCCAGCACAATCAAAAACCGCTTGCTGTGAATCTGATCTGACATCTCCTTCCGGTATAACGCCTCCAAGCCTCCCATTCCCTGCCAAGTGCAGCTTCCTGCCTGTTCCTTATCCCCTTTTGAAGGAAAGAAAGCCTTTATTTTTTCTATCTGTAAGGCTGCCATCTCCCTGCTCCCCTTTCTCAAAATATCTGCGGTAGATTTCATCCAGATCATTTTCCTTCTGCCTTAAGTAACAGAGTGTATATCCCCTGTCCAGGGCCTTCCGATTCAGCTCCCTGCACAGATCTGAACGAGAATATACCACATAATGCTCACCCTTGCGCTCCACCCTGTCTACATTTCCAAGGCTTCTTAACAGGGCTTCAAAGCCGCCATCATCAGGCGCCGCCCCGGCCTCCAGCACATAATGCCCTTCCTGGCGAAGCTGAGCTGCCAGCTCCTCGATCCTTCCGCAGGCCATAAGCCTTCCTTCCACGAACAGTCCTACACGATCGCATACCTGCTGAATCTGGTATAGCTGATGGGAGGAAATAAGGATGGTTCTTTTATCCTTCTCTGCCAGGCTGCGAATCAGAACCATCAGCTCTCTCATCCCTTCCGGATCGATTCCCAGCGTCGGCTCATCCATAATCACCACCTTGGGTTCCTTCATCAGCACATCAGCAACCCCCAATCTCTGCCGCATTCCTCTGGAGTAAGTGCCTGTCTTTTGATCTCCTGCACCTGACAATCCTACCTTTTCCAGAAGCGCTTCTATCCGGGACTCGATTATATCGCCGGGAAGGCCATTGAGCTGTCCTGTAAAGCGCAGATTCTCCCTTCCTGTCATATCAGAGTAGAAGCCCACGTTATCCGGCAGATAACCTACTATCCGCTTTACCTCTATGGCATTTCTCGTACAGTCTTTCCCGTTGATCCAAGCCTTGCCGCTGTCCGGCTCCGTCAAGCCCAAAAGCATCAGGGTGGTGGTCGTTTTCCCGGCTCCATTGGGGCCCAGAAGGCCAAAGACCTCGCCGCAGCCTATGGATAAAGTCAAATCGGAAACCGCCCGTTTTTTGCCGTAGCTTTTTGTCAGATTTTCTATCTTTATTATCACATCATCATCCATTTTCTGCTCCATGGCAATTCCCCCTTTCCGGCATCATATGATATAGCTACCTTCTGCCATATTTGCGGAACACATAACCCAGTCCTCCCGCAGTGCACAGAATAATCACCACTGCCACGATACCCCAGACAGTCTTTGTCTTTACAGAAACCCGGAAATCTGCACTGCCCTGGGTCTGATCACACTGGGCTGTAAATGAATTCACATAGTCTCCAGTAATGGACTCTGAACCAGGCTTCACATGGGCAACCACATCTACGCTTCCTCCGGCAGGAATAGAAGGAATCAGATTATTCTCCATATTGTAGCTTACAGTCCATCCGGCAGGCAAAGAAGAATTTAAGGTAATGTTTTCCAAATCCACATTTCCCGTGTTCTTCACAGTTAGGGTCACATCAGAGGTACGGCCTGCATAAGCGTCAAAGCTGAGACGATCGTCAGGGGTTCCCACTGTAAGCCCGTAGCTGCCTGTAATCACTACCTTAAGATCGGTGCTCAGAGTTTCCTCAGCCGAAACAGCGCTGCAGGAAATATTGTATTCCCCTGCGGGTACGCCCTCCGGCGGTGTCACCGACACAGTCATGCCTTTACTGACTCCCGATTCCACCTCTATGGCCGCTACCTTTGTACTTTCACCGGTTGGCGTAAAGCTCACACTCCAGCCTGCAGGGGCATTGGACGAAAGGCTATAAGAGGCTTGTTTAAGCCCATTGTTAATCAATGTGGCGCTAAAGCTGAAATTAGTACCTGCCGTTCCCTCCTGCTGGGGATATTCTGAGGTAAAGCTTCCCTTTCCTGCATTGGCTTCATTCACCATAAAGGTAATGGGCAGGGTATCTGCAATCCCTTCACCTGCAAAGGCGCTCACCTCCACAGTATAGCTTCCCTCTGTCAGTTCCTTGGGGACTGTAACATGAAGGGTCATCTCTCCCCCCTCGTTGCCGTTCTTCACATGAATACGGCTTATCTGATAGCTTCCTCCCTGGAGATACCCTTCCCAGCCTTCAGGCATGGAGGAGACCTTCACATCAGCATTCAGACTGCTTCCTGTACCGTTCTCCAGCATCACAGGAATGTTCAGATTATCCCCCGGCTTAACCGATATTCCCGGATAATCCGTATTCAGAGCCAAGCCTCCGGCCCCGTAGGCTGTATGTGCCTTCATAAGCATCAGAAAAGCCGCTGCGCCAAGGGCTATTAGAGCCCCCAGTCTTTTCACTGTACGGTTTCCCCTAATCGCTACTACATCCTCCATAATTTCCTCCTTTTTCCATAGCTATAGCATTTTTATTGAAGATGCACCAAATGCTTCCATCTCCTTTATAAAATAATCATATAAGAGAAACCTTTAATCAACCTTTAATTTTTTTGAACATACTGTGAATCCTGGGAAACCCATCCACTGGAGCAAGGCTTCATCCATACAAAAAACCGCCCCGGAAACATCCCTTTCCGAAGCGGTTCCTTCCCCGTTCCATCTGTTTCATCCTCGCGCCCACGGCTTAGCGCCTGTGATCCCCTTAGAAAATCCCTTCAAAGCTCTCCCTTAGAGTATCACAGGATTTTCCCAGCTTTTCCAGTTCTTCCTCTGTCAGTGACAAAGGTAAAACTCTCTGAATTCCATTCTGGTTGATAATACAGGGAACACCTACAAACACATCCCTCTGCCCATAATCACCCCGAAGCATTGCCGACACAGTCAGTACGCTGTGCTCATCCCCCAAAATCGCCTTGGTTATTCTGGTAAGAGCCATACCAATCCCATAGTAGGTGGCATTCTTCGCCTCAATAATCTTATAGGCAGCTGTTCTTACCTCTTCCTCAATCTCCTGGAACCGTTCACGGCACTGGGTGTCTAAGGACTCGCCGCAAAGCTCCAGAATTGGCTTGGTAGCCAGCAGGGCCTGACTCCAGGGTACAAATTCGCTGTCCCCGTGCTCCCCCATCACGTAGGCATGAACATTTCTCGGATCTGCCTTTAAATATTCTCCCAGCAGATAGCGGAGCCTGGCTGTATCCAGAGCCGTTCCGCTTCCCAGCACCCTCCTTGGGTTAAAGCCTGAAAGGGTGCAGGTAATCCGTGTCATAATATCTACCGGGTTAGTCGCTACCAGGAAAATCCCGTTAAAGCCAGAGGATGTTACAGGCTCTATAATAGAGCGGAATACCTCCGCATTGCGCTTAAGCAAATCCAGCCTGGTTTCTCCCGGCTTCTGCGCCACACCTGCGCAGATAACCACAATATCAGCATCTGTGCAGTCCCCGTACTCCCCTCCATAGATGGTCATACTGGAATTAGCAAAGGCCAGCCCGTGGTTTAAATCCATGGCCTCCCCTTCTGCCCGCTTCTTATTCACATCAATCAGAACCAGCTCATCACACACCGACTGATTCAGCAGGCTGTAGGCGTAGCTCATTCCCACCATTCCTGTTCCCACAATGACAACCTTGCGCTTATCTATCTTCATAAAGCCTGCTCCTTTCCTGAACATGTTATGTCCGGCGTCAAAATGCCTGACCTTAGTATATCAGAAATCCCATCTCCCTATTCCTTCAAAGCAAAACCGGTGTCTGGATACCATCCCCAGTTCCATAGCCTGCTTATCCCTCCATTCTCTGCCGCACAATTTCATAAGCCAGAACACCGGCCGCTACTGACGCATTCAAAGAGCCAATTTCTCCCTTCATGGGAATAGATGCAATCATATCGCAATGCTCCCGAACAAGCTTACTGACTCCCTCTCCCTCGTTGCCGATTACAAGCCCGATGGAGCCCTTTAAATTTACCTTATACATTACCTCTGCACCCATATCCCCGCAGACAAACCACATTCCCTGTTTCTTTAAGCTTTCTATAGCCGCCACCAGATTGGTCACCTTGGCTACAGGCGTGTAATTTAAGGCTCCCGCAGAGGTTCTTGCCACAGCAGCTGTCAGTCCAGCCGCTCTGCGCTTAGGGATAATAACTCCATGAGCCCCTGCCAGGTTAGCTGTACGGATAATAGCGCCCAGATTGTATGGATCCTCAATACCATCCAGCAGAATCAGAAACGGTGCCTCCCCCTTCTCCCTGGCGGCGGCCAGCATATCCTCCACCTCTGCATACTCGTAAGCAGCCCCATAGGCAATCACTCCCTGATGCTTACCGGTGATAGACAGCTGATCCAGACGCTCCCTGGTTACATAGCTTATAATGGTATCGTATTTTCTGGCCTCCCTGATAATGGTTCGCACCGGACCGTCCTGACAGCCGTCCAGCACGAACAGCTTGTCTATAGTCCTGCCGGAACGAAATGCTTCCAGAACCGCGTTACGGCCTTCAATGGTCAGTTCTTCATATCTCATGGCTGTTCTCCTGCTTTTTCCAATCATTCATCATAACTGCCGGGTTCCCCTGCTGTGCGGCTTCGGATCGGCTCTCAGGCAGGCCAGAATCATTGCCCAGCTTCTCCGCCTCCTGAAATACCCCCATCCTCTCCAGACCCTGACTTACCAGATCCACCAGCCTGCCATACTCCTCCCGGAGAAACAGCCAGCCCACCAGGGCCTCCAGACCGGTGGCCCTGCGGTAATCTATCATAGACGCATTTTTTGCTGAGGTGCCGGATTTGGCGTTGCGGCCCCGTTTATAAACCGCATGCTCCTCCTGCGTAAGCATCCCCTCAATCAGCCTTATAAGCCTGGCCTGGGAACCTGCCCTTACCAGCTCTGAGCTGCGCCTGTGAAGCTTGCTGACCTGGAGAGATCCATGGTTAATCATCCTGGTACGTATGATGATCTCATAAACCGCATCCCCAACATAAGCCAGCACTAAGGGAGAGTAAATCCCTGCGTCAACCGGCTTAAGCCTCATGCATTGTCTGTAATATGCAAGAAATTCACTGATCGTTACACTCGTTTCCACTTTACACCCTCTCTGGTATCCTCCAGTACAATTCCCATATCCAGAAGCTTACCTCGAATTTCATCTGCCAGAGCGAAATTCTTATCCTTCCTGGCCCGCTGTCTGGCTTCAATCATTTCCTCCACATCCTTTTCCAGAGCCTCTGCCTGCTTTTCAGTAATGATGCCCAGTACATCGCAGAGCTCCTCAATGGCCCTTTTTAAGGAAACCACATAGGTTTTTACGCTTGCTCCGTCCGCTGTGGAATTTGCCAGCTTCACCAGCTCAAATACTGCGGCAATGGCATCCGCCGTATTGAAATCATCCTCCATAGCCGCCTCGAACTTACCCCTGAGCTTTTCCGCCTCCTTAAGATTGCGGCAGGCTGCCTCATCTGGAGCCCCCGCGGGAGCCTTAGCCTCCAGATCCTTTAATTTATCCACACAGGTGAGAATACGCTCCAAACCGTTCTTGGAAGCCTCCATCAAATCTGCGCTGAAATTTAAGGGACTGCGGTAATGAGCGCTGAGCATAAAGAACCGCAGTACCTGCAAATCATATACTTCGCTGATTTCCCGAACTGTAAAGAAGTTCCCCAGGGATTTTGACATTTTCCTGTTGTCAATATTTAAAAATCCATTGTGCATCCAGTAGGTAGCAAAATGTTTGCCATTGGCACATTCACTCTGGGCGATCTCGTTTTCATGGTGAGGAAAGATTAAATCCTCGCCGCCTGCATGGATATCAATCTGATCCCCAAGGTAGCGCTTTGACATAACCGAGCACTCAATGTGCCAGCCGGGACGGCCATCGCACCATGGAGACTCCCAGTAAGGCTCCCCCTCCTTCTTAGGCTTCCAAAGAACGAAATCCTCCGGCTCCTCTTTTCCCTCTTCCCCTGTAACCTTAAGCTCCCGGAAACCGGACTGCAGATCCTCCAGGTTTTTATGGGACAGCTTACCATACTCCTTAAAGGAGGAGGTTCTGAAATATACGGTGCCGTCCTTGGCCGCATAAGCATGGCCGCTGTCGATAAGGGTCTGAATCATTTCCAGCATGCCGCTGATCTCCTGGGTTGCCTGGGGATGTACGGTAGCAGCCTTTACATTCATGGCTTCCATATCCTTTTTACATTCATCAATGTAACGCCGGGAAACCGTATCCGCATCCACGCCCTCCTCAATGGCTTTTTTGATTATCTTGTCATCTACATCTGTGAAGTTGGATACATACTTCACATGAAAACCCTTATACTCAAAATAACGGCGTACCGTATCGAACACAATCATCGGTCTGGCATTGCCGATGTGAATCAGGTTGTATACAGTGGGACCGCAGACATACATTTTAACCTCTCCCGGCGTCAGCGGCACAAATTCCTCTTTTTTCCTGCTCAATGTATTAAATATCTTCATACTCTCATTCTCCTAAATGAAATTAATTTTCTGCGGCTGCCTCATGCTGATTCGAAGCTTTCTTTATCCCCGTCCACAGCCAGAACAGCCCTGACAGCCTCCCCCCATTATTTTATTATCATAGCAGTAATCAGCGGCTTCCGTCAATAAGGTAATTGCCTGGGCAGAAATTCCCTCTCCCCGTCCTGTAAAGCCAAGTCCCTCCTCTGTAGTGGCCTTGACGCTGACTCTGGAGCTGTCCAGTCCCAGGGCTAAGGCTATGTTCCCTGCCATTTGAACCCGATAGGGAGCCAGCCTGGGATGCTGGGCAACGACAGTTGAATCTATATTTTCGATTATATATCCCCTTTCGTCTAAAAGCCCCCCAACCTTCTTTAACAGCTCTATGCTGGAAATTCCTTTATATGCAGGGTCCGCATCCGGAAAATGCTGCCCGATGTCCCCTAAAGCCGCAGCTCCCAAAAGAGCGTCCATCACCGCATGAACCAGCACGTCCGCGTCAGAATGGCCCAGAAGCCCTTTTTCATAAGGGATGGCCACACCCCCCAAAACCAGCGGTCGATTTTCTGCTAATTTATGCACATCATACCCTTGTCCGATTCTCATAGTAACTCCTTATATATTGTAGTTTGTCTTTACGGCACAGTCACACCATCATACGCACCTTTCTGGCAACACAGCCTACCTGAATATCATTCTGAAGGCCACAGCTTTCTCCATCTGTATGGACAGGAAGAGCTGCCTCCGTATGAATGGAGATCTCTCTGCACTCATAGCTGCGGATTCCTCTTGTCCTGCTCCCCCTGCGGCCTGTAAAGGCCGAAAGCAGAATGGGAATCAGCTTGATTCTGGCTCTATGGCTTACTACGCAGATATTCAGCTTCCCGTCACTTCCATCCGCTCTGGGGGCAAAATGGAAACCTCCCCCTTCTGAAGGCTGTATGTGGCAGGAAATGAACAGAATATTGTTAAATTCTACTTTTTTAACTCCGTCCAGCAGGATATATCCCTTGGAGGAGCTTAGTTTGAAAAACTGGCGTATACCCAGCGCCATATAGGAAAGCCTGCCCAATCCCAGACGGCTTAAACGGCTGCGGCACCGGGAGGTAAGGGCCTCCTGACAGACGGCTGCGTCATATCCAATACCGGCGCTGACTAAAAAGCGCCGGTGGCAGGGCTCCTGGGCTCCATAGGAAAGGACTCCATAATCTATCATGGTAAAATGCCTGGGAGTTAGCTGCTTTTTCAGGCATTTGACGGCGCTTTTGGGCAATCCAAGTCCTCTGGCCAGATCGTTGCCGGAGCCAGCCGGGATATAGCCCAGGCTTAAGGGCGCGTGGAACGATACCCCATCCAGGACTTCGTTCATGGTGCCGTCGCCGCCTACCGTAATGATATATCCCGGCTCCCCCACGGCCTCTGTCAGCCTGGCTGCCGCCCGCTTTGCGTCTCCGGGGCCCTCTGTGAGAACCACTTCGTATTCTATGCTGTGACTCACCAGATAGCGAGCTATGGCTTTCCAAATCTTCATGCCTTTTCCGCATCCGGCGTATGGGTTTACGATGAAGCTGTACATGCTAGCGCACTTGATCCTTTCTGTGGATTTATAATTAATTACCTGTAAGCGCTTGGCTCGGTTTGGCGCTTTGCCCCTCCTTTGCGTGTTACCCAACCAGCGCAGTATAATATCTGGCGATATTATACCATATTCCTATATAAAACACTAAGAAAATTTCTATAAAAAATTAATATAAAAAGTCTTGACAATTACCACAATTTATCATATACTGTACAGGCAGTCGCGGTAAAGCAGCTTCGGCAGCAGGAAAATGTGGGGTCTTAGCTCAGCTGGGAGAGCATCTGCCTTACAAGCAGAGGGTCACAGGTTCGAGCCCTGTAGGCCCCACTACCTTTCAATATTATATTATGGCGGAATAGCTCAGCTGGCTAGAGCACGCGGTTCATACCCGCGGTGTCGAAGGTTCAAGTCCTTTTTCCGCTACTTTAAAGGTTTTGTATAGGCAAGACCTCAGACAAGCAGGCAGTGTCTGGACTTCAAGTCCAGGCGCTGTTTTGTTTGTATTGAATCTCATGCTTAATATTGATGCAATTCAAAAATCCCCCTCTATTCGCTTACGTCGTGGAGTTCAAATTGCAGCGCCTTATTCAATTCCTTTAAAGTAGTTTCTATCTGATACCCAATCTTTCCGGCGCTGAAGAATATCCTATCATGCTGCTCTGCGCTGGAATCAATCACCGTCCTGAGCTGTTTTTTCATGCCAATAGGGGAGCAGCCTCCATGTATATAGCCGGTAAGAGGCAAAAGCTCCCTGGAGGCCACCATATCCACCCTCTTTTCTCCCACGCTTTTGGCTGCCTTCTTCAAATCCAGCTCCTTGCTTACAGGAACCATAAATACATAGTGAGCCGAGGATTTTCCCACTGTAACCAGCGTTTTAAAAACCGTATCTGGATTCTCCTTCAAAACCCTGGCTACTTCCAATCCACTTACAGCTCCCGTATCTCCATAAGAATGGGCCTGATAGCATACTTTCCCCTTATCCAACGCCCGCATAACATTCGTTTTTTCTTCCATCCCTTTTATACCACCTTTATTTTCTCATGCTCCCTACATTATACCATCCATCGCCGGAAACTTCCATTCCCTCGTCAACTATAAATACCACCTTCTTTGTAAAACCCGTTTTTCAGCAGAATTTAAGACACTACGAACATGGAAAGAGCTTTATAAACAGGCATAAGGGTTTCCTTTCATTTACAAATATGTTTCGGAAAGCTGCTCCAGCAATGTCAGCGCCTGAGCCGTATTTGCCCTCTCTGCTTCTTCATATGCCTCAGACTCTGCATCGATTTGCTTAAGTACATCCGAAGGCAGCATGCGCTTGGCAAAGGTGTACACAGCATTGTTTTCTTTCTCTATATGACGCTGCAGCAGATTTGCCCAGCCGGCAGCATGCGTCAGAATTTCCAGCTTATCCATGGTGCTTCCGGTTGCCTTGTAGCGCTCCAGCGCACTTTCCAGCTCAGCAATATGGAATCTTCCCATATCGTGCTCCACCAGCATGCCGTGCTGAATCAGATGTTCGGCCGTCTGCCCCAGCCGGGCCCTCATCTCCCGAAATAATATCTGCTCTTCTTTCCCATGGTGATGGTGATCTGCATAAGTTCGGGCGAAGGTAAGCATCCTTTGAAAATCATCCGCATCTACGGGAAAGCCATCCAGAACCCGGCAGCAGGCGCTTCGTATAATGTCCACAAATTTTAAAATATGCTCATGCTCCTGCACCATCAAATCAATACCGCTCATTGCCTTTTCTCCTTCCTCTAATAGAAAACTGCTCTCCGGATCGTTCAAACACAAGTCCGCTGCCCTCCAGCATGCCAGAGATCCACTCATCTCTCAGAACATAATAATTTTTAGCGTCTCCTCCTGCCTGCTCCCAATAGGATTTATGAAGATCCGTTCTTTGCCTCCAAAGGATATGGCTGTCATCCTGCTCCAGCACCTCATTGACGCGGTCGCAGGGCATCCCATCCAGCAGCACATCGTTCAGCTTTTGGTACGCTTCCTGGGGGCTTTTAACATCAGCCAGGGGGGCTCTCTGACCAATCTGCCTGGCCTTCTGCTTCAAAGCCTCCAGCTGGCATAAGCTGTCTCTTTGCAGCTCTGTAACAGCTATAGCAAACCGTGCTTCTGCTACGGCGATTTGGCCCTGCAGCCAGCCATGGATATTACCGGAGTCAATGACCTCCTCCAGAGGGCGGTTCTCCACAGCCCCGCAGGTATCCGCCAGGCGTGCGGTAAGGGCTTTTTCTTTCTCTGACGGCAGCACAGCTATAAGCGCCCCTGTCAGACTCTCCTGAAGCTGGATCTTGTGATAGAGCCAATAATGTATAGGACCTAAACATGCACTCATTGATTATTTCCTTTCTTAATCTTAAGTAAAGTGGGGCCATGGAGCTTTCCCTTTCCCGCTCTATGGCCCCATTCATTTGGTTATCCCTCTAGCTTATGGTTGACAGCCTTCAGCACATCTTCTACCTTTAGTCCATGAACCATGCAGGCGTCTTCCAGAGACTCCATCTGGGAGGAAGGGCAGCCCAGACAGTGCATGCCGCATTCCATCAGGACAGAGGCAGCCTCCGGGTGCTTCCTGAGGATTTCTCCAACAAGCATCTCTCCTGTGACAGCTGGCTTAGTTTTTTCCTCTCCAAAGAACAGCCTCATGTCGTCCTCTACTGTTCCGATTCCGGCAATTCCAAAGCTTTCAACCAACACCTTAGCCACATTCGGGCTGAGGAAAGCAGGAAGCGTAGGACCCAGATGGATATTTTTCACACCTAAATGCAGCAGAGCCAGCAGCACAATAACCGCCTTCTGCTCGTACCAGGCAATATTGTAAACAATGGGCAGGTCGTTTACATCCTCCAGCCCAAATATTTCCTTGAGCTTAAGAGCAATAACCGCAAGGGAGTAGGAGTCGTTGCACTGGCCTGCGTCCAGTACGCGGGGAATCCCCCCAATATCACCCAGCTCCAGCTTATTGTACTTATATTTAGCACAGCCCGCAGTAAGGATAACCGTATCCTTTGGCAGAGCCTTCGCAAATTCCGTATAGTAATCACGGCTCTTTGCCCGTCCGTCACAGCCGGCCATCACCACAAATTTCTTGATTGCCCCGGATTTCACCGCATCTACAACCTTGTCTGCCAAAGCAAATACCTGCTCATGGGCAAAGCCGCCTATAATCGTTCCTGTCTCAATCTCTGCAGGCGCAGCGCAGCGTTTCGCATGCTCGATGATTTCAGAGAAATCCTTCTTCTCCCCAATACCGCCGGGAATATGTCTGCAGCCCGGAAAGCCTGCGGCTCCTGTTGTGTACAGGCGATCCTTGTAGCTGTCCTTGGGAGGCACGATGCAATTCGTAGTCATCAGGATCGGTCCATGGAAGGACTGGAACTCCTCCTTCTGCTTCCACCAGGCATTGCCATAGTTGCCCACAAAATTAGGATACTTCTTAAAAGCAGGGTAGTAATGGGCAGGAAGCATTTCCGAATGCGTATAAACGTCCACGCCTGTGCCCTGGGTCTGCTCCAGAAGCATTTCCAAATCACGCAGGTCATGGCCGGAAACCAAAATGCCGGGATTCTCCCTTACGCCAATGTTTACCTTGGTCACTTCAGGATTGCCATAGGCTCCGGTATTGGCCTTGTCCAAAAGCGCCATTCCGGCAACTCCGTATTTGCCGGTCTCCAGCGTCAGAGCCACAAGGTCGTCTACAGTCAGACTTTCGTCAAGCGTAGCGGCAAGAGCACGCTGAAGGAAGGCGTCCAGTTCTCCGTCCTCCTGCAGCAAAGCGTTGGCATGCTTAGAGTAAGCAGACAGCCCCTTGAGCCCATAGGTAATGAGTTCCCGCAAAGACCGGATATCCTCGTTTTTCGTTGACAGGACTCCTACCACGGCCGCCTTAGCCTCATAATCCGCTTCCCCGCCGTCCCAGAGAGCCGCTTCCGGCAGAGCTTCAGGCCGCTTTACCTTTGCAGCTAAATTTCTTTTAACATCTAGCGTTGCTTTGATAAGAGCTGCGATGGCGTCTTTATCGAAATTTGCGTTGGTAATGGTTGTAAACAGGTTCAGTATTATCAGGTGATTTACCTCAGCGTCAGCTTCTTCCCCTTCCCCACGAAGCTGAGTAGTCACAGCAGACAACCCCTTGGTCACATAAACCAGGAGATCCTGCATTGCGGCCACATCCGGCTTTTTCCCACATACACCTACCTGAGTGCAGCCGGTACAACCCGCAGTCTCTTGACATTGAAAGCAGAACATTTTATTTTCCATTCGTTTTTCCTCCTCTTTCTGTTCGATATCTTCTGTTCCTTGTAAATCAAATTCCCATTTGCCATACCTGAATTTATTTGTTTCACGAGCCTAGTATACGATAAATACAATAAGAAATATGTTGTTACAACAACAAACTAAAAAAATTAGGGGAAGAAAGCAAAACCCTTACTATAAAATTTTAAAGAAAGACTGTAAAGAAACGGATGCTAAAAAGGACGCCGTTTCGTAGGCGTCCTTTCTAAATGCTGTTGATTCTCAATGACTTTTCAGGGTGACTTGTACCCCGCATTAGGTAAGTCTATTTAACCATAGACGAAGCCTTCTCCGTTTTTTTGAGAAATCCCAATATTACGCAGCCTGCCACTGCTCCGGCAATCACGGCTGCCAGAAACATAAGCGGATTTCCGATGGTAGGCAGTACAAAGATGCCTCCGTGTGGCGCACGGAGCGTGCAGCCAAAAGCCATGGAGAGCCCCCCTGCCAATGTGGAGCCTATGATACAGGAAGGCAGCACACGCAGGGGGTCCTGAGCCGCAAAGGGAATGGCTCCCTCTGTTATAAAGGATAATCCCATAACATAGTTTACAATACCGGACTGGCGCTCCTTCCTCGTAAATTTCTTTTTAAAAAATGTGGTGCACAGCGCGATTGCGATGGGGGGAACCATACCTCCGGCCATCACAGCTGCCATCACCTCAAAGTTACCCTCTGCAAGCTGGGCTGTTCCGAATACATAAGCAGCCTTGTTAAAGGGGCCGCCCATATCAATGGACATCATTCCTCCCAGAACCATCCCCAGCGCCACCCTGCTTATCCCACCCATACCATTTAGAGAATCGGTCAGGCCATCGTTAATCATTCCTATATAGGGGTTAATAAAGGTGGTTGCCGCTGCCGCCAGAAAAATACCTGCAACAGGGTACAAAAGCACCGGTTTAATCCCCTCGAGAGCTTTGGGCAGCCTAGAAAACAGCCTGCGCAGCCCCTCTACAATGTAGCCTCCCACAAAGCCGGCAAATAAGGCTCCTAAAAATCCTGCGTTTACATCCCCTCCCGCCGGATTCCCGAACGTAGAGCCCATCTTTGCTATCAATCCGGCCACCAGTCCGGCTGCCAGTCCGGGGCGATCCGCTATACTCATGGCAATAAATCCTGCCAGTATGGGAAGCATCATGCCAAAGGCCTGTTCACCAATGGTTTTCAGATAGGCTGCCAGAGGTGTATTCTTACCAAAGTTGGAAGGGTCTATGGTATAATCATCCAAGAGAAATGCCAATGCAATCAGAATACCGCCGCCGATTACAAAGGGCAGCATGTGGGAGACACCGTTCATAAGGTGCCTGTAGATCGTCCGTCCTATGCTGTCGTTTCCCTGGCTGGAGGCGGCTTCCCCACTGCCTCCTGTATGGCGATATACAGGAACCTCTCCGCTGACAGCCAGGTTGACCAACTCCTCTGCCTTGTGGATTCCGTCAGATACAGAAGCCATTATAACCGGCTTCCCGTCGAACCTTGCCATCTCCACATTTTTATCTGCCGCTATGATAATGGCATCTGCCTGCTCAATCTCATCTTTTGTAAGGACATTCTGGGCTCCTGAGGAGCCGTTCGTCTCTGCCTTCAGGGGGATTTCCAGCTTCCTTCCGGTATTTACCAAATTCTCAGCCGCCATGTAAGTATGGGCGATGCCTGTGGGGCAGGCCGTCACTGCCAGTACTCGGTAGCCGGACTGACCGGTCATCTTCCCCCCAGAGCTTACATTCTCTGTACCCTCTGTATCTGCCCCTTCTTCTTTGCTTCCTTCTATAGCAGCTCCAAAACGTGCGGTCTCTGCCTCATCGATTCGTTTCAGAAACTCAGCCTTGGACTGAGCAGCTATAAGAGCCTCCCGAAAGCCTGGATTCATAAGCAGAGCAGACAGGCGGGACAATGTCTCCAAATGAACATCTCCTCCCTCTGAGGGCGCTGCTATCATAAACAGCAGTCTTGCCCGGGAGCCGTCGAAGGCCTCATAGTCTACTCCTTCAGGAGCTACCATAGCCGCCAGTCCAGGCTCTCGTACAGCCTCCGTCTTAGCATGAGGAATTGCAATGCCCTCTCCAATAGCAGTGCTGCCCAGGGCTTCTCTTGCGAAAATTTCCTCCTTATACCCTTCTTTGTCCTTTAAACGTCCTCCAGCTGCCATCAGAGAAACAAGCCGGTCGATGGCCTCCTTCTTAGAGGTAACTGCTGCTCCCAGCTCAATGCTTTCTTTTTTTAATAGCTCTGTGATCCGCATCACCTTCACCCCTCCTAATCTCACGCCATCTTTTAAAAGGTTTTAAATAACCTGAGGACTTCTTCTCTAGTTCCAATACCCTCTGAAAATGCCGTAGCGCATCCGCAGGCTGCCCCCAGCTTTAAGGCATATCCATAGTCTCCCTTTTCCAGATAACCAGCCAGAAAGCCGGCTACCATGGAGTCTCCTGATCCTACGGAATTTTTAACAATCCCCTTTGCAGCCTTCTGCTTATAAACCCTGCCGTCCTCTGCTATCAGTATCGCACCGTCCCCTGCCATCGATACCAGAACATTCAAAGCCCCCCTCTTCTGAAGTGTTACGGCATAGGCGACAATTTCCTCCTCTCCATCCAGCTTAACTCCGAACATCTGGCCCAGCTCGTGTTTATTGGGCTTAATTAGGAAGGGATGGTACTGCAGCACGTTTAAAAGCAGCTCCTTCTCAGCATCCACAGCAATCCGTATCTCCTTTTTATCCAGCCTCTCCATGATCCTCTCATAGATATCATTCTGAATCATAGCTGGAATACTGCCGGAAAGCACCAGCACATCGCCCGGCTTCAGCCCTGAAAGCCTATGAAACAGCTTCTCTAAGTCTTTCTCTGTAATCTCCGGTCCTATCCCGTTAATTTCACTCTCCTGGTCGGATTTCAATTTTACATTAATTCGGGATATACCCTTTTCTACCTTAATAAAATCGGAATGAAAGCCCAAGGTTCTTACTCCCCGCTCAATCTCATCTCCCGTAAAGCCTGCCACAAACCCCAGCGCCGTGCTTTCATGCCCTAGGTTGGCCAGCATCGCCGAAACATTGATGCCCTTTCCCCCATAGAAGATGTTTTCCCTGACCGTTCGGTTGACCATCCCCAGTGTGAACTGATTTACAGCTATTACATAGTCCAGCGCTGGATTAAAGGTTACTGTGTAAATCATATATCCTCATTTTTCCTTTCATGAACATTTTCTTTTATTATCTTAGGCATTTTACCGGCCAGGGCAGTTCTCCTACCGTCACATCCATCACTGCCGCCTTGTGCTCCATCCTAAAAGCTTCCCAGTGTACTTTGCTTTAAAATGCGTTAAGATATTAATAAAAAAATTGTTTTTTATCATATATTATAACGGTTTATGAAACTTTATTAACTTTTCCTTATCCCCCTTGAATTTCCAATTTAACTATGCTATAATCTCAAAACGCTAACAAATTCTTAACATTTTATTTACATTTGGTAATACGTTCATGGAGTCGAGAAAGAGGCTGATACTATGAGGCAAATATTATCGTTTTTCCGTAAATATAAACATATGTGGGTGCTGTCCTATGGCTTTATTTACCTTCCATGGTTCTGTTACCTTGAAAAAACTGTCACCCGTAACTACCACGTTATGCACGTAGCGCTGGACGACTACATTCCCTTCAATGAATATTTTATTATTCCCTATATGCTCTGGTTTTTATACGTAGCAGGGGCGATCTTCTATTTTATGTTTACCTCCAGGGAGGACTATTACAAGCTGTGCATTTTCCTGTTTTCAGGCATGACCATCAGCCTGATTGTATGTACATTTTTCCGCAACGGCACAGATTTCCGCCCTGTCCTCGATCCGGGTAAAAATATATTTACCGGTATGGTAGCGGCTCTCTATAAGACTGACACCCCAACCAACGTGTTTCCCAGCATCCATGTGTACAATTCCATCGGAACCCACATTGCGATTATGAAAAGTGAAGCTTTGAGGAAACATACCGGCGTCCGAATTGGCTCTGCAGTCCTGATGGTTTCCATCTGTCTTGCTACCGTTTTCCTGAAGCAGCACTCCGTCATTGACGTGATTGGCGCTGTCATCATGTCCTATGTAATATACGGTGTTGTGTACGGTTACAACTGGTCCGCCCAGGATAAAAAGGTTACGGAAAAGGCTCTGGGCTAGTACAGGATTCCGAATGGCCGGAGATATTGCAAAACAGAAACGCTATAGCAAATAAGATAGAAACCAGCCTCTCTAAAACAAAAAAGCACGGTTCTTAAGTGGCTTTTATAGCTTCTGGAACCGTGTTTTTTCATGCGCATTTTCGTGAAGGCCAGTTATTACATCCCCTTGATTTTTTAATTAAAGCCATAGAACTTCTGAGTTATCTTGTAGCCCAGCAGCAGCAGCTTTCTTCCCCCTTTTCCCGGAAGATTACAGCCCTGGCCCAAAAAGCCCAGCCGGAGCTTCAGGTACAGACGCAGATTCAGCTTTTTTAAATACTGCCACAGCTCTGCCTTCTTCTCCAAGTTTTCCTTAGTTTCCGATTTTATAGCGAGAACAGAGCTGACCGTCATCATAATTTCCAAATACTGGGTCATATAGCTGCGCAGCTTTCTGCTGCTGATTTTGGTCACATCATAATACCCCAGCATCAGCTTTGTCACTCTCAGCTGCTGATCGATACGCCCAATCATCACAGCCTCATTCACCGACTGATCCTCCCTGCCTATGTAATAACGATAGAAATTCACATCCAGATAGTAAATGTTTTTTACATAAGGGAGAGGCTGGAACACGAAAATGTTGTCCACATAAAAGGTATGCTTGGGCAGCTCCAGCCCGCACTGGCGCAGCAGCTCTGTGCGGTAAATCACGGAATGCATCAGAAGATACTGGCCTGTCATAAAAAATTTTACATCATCCCATCCAAACACTCTGTCCTTTGGAAAGGCCGTGTGATATTTCATCACCTTCTTGCGCCTGGCTCCTTCCTTCTCATAAACAAAGTTGCTTACCAGCATATCCAGAGTTTCCTTGCCATAAACAAACCTGCGCAGCGTTTCCAGCACCTTAAGCAAGGCGTCCTCATTCACCCAGTCGTCGCTGTCCACCACTTTAAAAAAAATTCCGGAGGCATTTCTAAGTCCTGTATTCACCGCTTCCCCATGGCCCCCATTTTCCTGATGCACAGCCTTGCAGATCGTTGGATACCGCCTGGCGTACTCATCTGCAATCTCCGGTGTCCTGTCCTTGACAGAACCGTCGTCTACAATGATAATCTCCATCTCCTCCCCGCCGGACAGAAGAGTCTGTATGCAATGCTCCATATATGCCTCTGAATTGTAGCAGGGAATTGCCACTGATAATAGCTTCATTATTTATCCTCCTCGCTGTGAGTACTTAAAGCCCCTTCTTTGCAATCAAAGCGCTCCGCGGAGTCCAGCCGTTCAATCTCAGCAAAGCAGCTCTTATCCAAATATAACCAACACGGCCAGATTTGCCGCTCCATGCATAATAACCGCCATCCGGTACTTACCATACGCGCTGGACTCATAGCCCCAGGCCAGTATAACCCCCAGGAAGAAACCATACACACCCTGAATCCAGTTCCCATGATAAAGTCCGAAGGACAGAGATGACAAAACAGCCGCCCCCCAAAAGCCCAGCCGTTCTCTAAAAAGCCATCCAAACAAAAACAGCCGGAATACCCCTTCCTCCACTGCAGGAGCCAGCAAAAGGGTCATAAACAGATACCGGCCCTCCTCCGCCTGATCCATAGCAGCAGCGCTTTCATAAGAGGTGCGTATCCAATCCGGCCAGGGAACCACTCTCAAAAGAAGATTTCCTGCCAAGGCTGCTCCTGCTATTACCAGCACACGCGGCAGCCACCCCTCTGGAAGCAGCTTCTTACCACTCTTCATATCAACAGCCGCCCTCACTTTTGTGTGTCTCTGAACCTTGAACATAATGTTTTGCAGGCCCTTTTATTCTATTGACAGTATAGCATGACAGGAAAGCTTTTACCACTACCTTTTTTCTCTTTCCATTGCAATTTCTTCCAATTTACCCTATAATAAGCTTAATTTAATGGACACGTTCCAGAAGAATTATAAAAACGAGCGAGGTATGGATTATGGCGAAAAAACGCATTGTCATGGCCGTGGGCCATAAGGATATGGGAACCAATCTTCCAGAACAGAAAGCGGCGGTTGTAAAAACTGCCAAGGTAATTTCCGATTTTATCCAGGAGGGCTGGCAGGTAGCCATTGTACACAGTAATGCTCCCCAGGTTGGCATGATTCACACTGCCATGAATGAATTTGGAAAACAGCATGACGGCTACAGTCATGCCCCCATGTCTGTCTGCTCCGCTATGAGCCAAGGCTATATCGGTTACGATTTACAGAACGGCATCCGGGCCGAACTGATTAAACGAGGCATTTACAAACCTGTGAGTACGATTCTTACACAGGTAACTGTAGATCCATATGACGAGGCGTTTTATACCCCTGTGAAGATCATCGGCCGTGTCATGACCAGAGAGGAGGCCGACGAGGAGGAGGCCAGAGGGAATCACGTAAAAGAGGTTGACGGAGGATACCGGAGGATCGTAGCAGCTCCCCATCCAGTAGCCATCGTTGAGATCGATGCCATCAAGGCATTGCTGAACGCAGACCAGATTGTGATTGCCTGCGGGGGGGGAGGTATTCCTGTAATGGAGCAGGGCTATAACCTGCGCGGCGCCAGCGCTATTATTGAAAAAGACTTGGCTACCGGACTTCTAGCCAAGGAGATCGACGCAGATGTAATGATGATTCTCACCAGCGTGGAAAATGTAACTCTCAACTACGGAACGCCTTATGAGCAGCCTATCAAACGCATGACCATCAGCCAGGCCAAAGATTATATTAAACAGGGACAATTTGAGTTCGCCTCCATGCTGCCTAAGATTTCTGCATCCATTGATTTTCTGGAAAACGGCAAGGGACGGCAGGCCATTATCACCACCCTAGACAGGGCCAAAGACAGTTTAAAGGGCAATGGAGGAACCATTATTGAATAAGCGGAGCATAACTGTAAAAGGGAATGCAACAAAGGCCCTCCCTTTTACAGTCCGTTTCCGATGGACGTACTAAGGAATCGCTCCTGTTAACCCTTTCACTCTGTTCCATTACCCGTTTTATAATATATTCCACTATTTTATCTCTGGGAATACCAAGGGATAAGGCCAGCTATATCAAAAAATTCGCGTTTCCATCATCGGAGATAAGCTGATATTGCACGACATCTAACATTTTCGCTATTTTAAAAAGCTGTTTTTACTGTGACACAAAAACGCCAGAGTCTTAAAGGCATTGGATGACCCAAAAAGCTCAGGCGTTTTCTTTTTTTATGCGTTTTTTACCGTTGCCACATCAATGAGCGTCAGTTCTCTTGCCCGGTTCTCCAGACTGGTCACCAGGGCTTTGGCTGTATCCAGGGAGGTGAGCACATGTACGCCGGTCTCTATGGCATTTCTTCGGATAACAAAGCCATCATGGCTGTGCTCCGCGCCCTGAGCTGGAATATCGATGATCAAGTCGATCTGATGACCAAGGACCAAATCCAGAATGTTGGGAGATTCCTGCTCAAGCTTACGGATTTCGTATGCCTTTACACCGTTATGATTCAGCGTCCTTGCAGTACCTCTTGTTGCGAATATCTGGTATCCTACTACCGCAAACCTGCGGGCAATATCCACCGCCTCCTCCTGGTCGCTGTGGCGGATGGTCATAATCATCTTCTTATACTTCGGAAGCCGGACACCGGCTCCCTCAAATGCTTTGTAGAGGGCTTCATTAAAGGTTTTCGCAATTCCCAGGCACTCTCCGGTAGACTTCATCTCAGGGCCAAGGCTTATATCTGCTCCAAGGATTTTCTCAAAGGAAAATACCGGCATCTTAACAGCAATGTAGTCAGCCGCAGGCTGTAGCCCCGGCTGATACCCTAGCTCCCGGATAGTGTGGCCGCAGATGATCTGGGTAGCCAGAGGTACAATAGGAATGCCTGTTACCTTGCTGATATAGGGCACCGTACGCGAGGATCTCGGATTCACCTCGATAATATACACGTCATTCCCATCTACAATAAACTGGATATTGAGCATACCCTTTACATGAAGCGCCCTTGCCAGCTTCTCTGTGTATTCCACAATGGTATCAATATTGCTCTGAGTAATATCCTGGGCCGGATATATGGAAATGCTGTCCCCTGAATGGATTCCGGTGCGCTCAATATGCTGCATAATGCCGGGAATCAAAATATCGCTGCCGTCACAGATAGCGTCTACCTCAAGCTCCTTGCCCATAATATATTTATCCACAAGGATCGGATGCTCCTGGGCAATCTGGTTAATGATTCCTATAAATTCATCAATATCCTCGTCGCAGATTGCTATCTGCATTCCCTGTCCCCCTAATACATAGGAAGGTCTTACAAGCACCGGATAACCTAAATTCCTGGCAGCCTCCTTGGCTTCCTCCGCGGTGAATACCGTGAGTCCAGCCGGTCTGGGAATCCTGCACGCCTCCAAAATTGCGTCAAAGCGCTGCCTGTCCTCTGCCGCGTCCACATCCTCTGCTGCTGTTCCCAGAATCGGAACCCCCATCTTCATCAGGGACTCTGTCAGCTTGATGGCTGTCTGTCCACCAAACTGCACCACAGCCCCGTCAGGCTTCTCCACATCCACAATGCTTTCCACATCCTCAGGGGTCAATGGTTCAAAATACAATTTATCTGCTATATCAAAATCCGTACTTACAGTTTCCGGGTTATTATTAACGATGATGGTTTCGTAGCCTTCCCTACGGAATGCCCATGTGCTGTGCACAGAGCAGAAGTCAAACTCAATTCCCTGCCCGATACGGATAGGGCCAGAGCCAAGCACCAGCACCTTTTTTCTCCCACTGGTCTTAACTGCCTCATTGGAGCTTCCAAAGCAGGAGTAGTAGTAGGGAGTCTCCGCTTCAAATTCCGCCGCACAGGTATCCACCATTTTATAGGCTGCCCGGATGTTATGCTCCCAGCGCAGCTTTTTCACCTCTGCCTGTGGTATTCCTGTAAGCCTTGCAATTACATTGTCCGGGAACTCAATTCTCTTAGCCTCAGCCAGGAGCTCCGGAGTCAGCGCAGCCTTGCCCTCTCCCACTGCCTTCAGCTCACCCTCCATCTCTACCAGAATTGCCAGCTTGTCGATAAACCAGCGGTCAATAAGGGTAATCTTATGAATAAGCTCATAGGAAATTCCGCGGCGAAGGGCCTCTGCGATTCTCCAAATTCTCATATCATCCACTTGTTCCAGCTGCTCCATAAGCTGGCTGTCGGACAGGTATGTAAAATCATAAGACATAAGGCAGTCCACATGCTGCTCCAGGGAACGGATGGCCTTCATCAGACCGCCCTCAAAATTAGTGCAAATGCTCATAACCTCGCCTGTAGCCTTCATCTGAGTTCCAAGAGTTCGCTTAGCACTGATAAATTTATCAAAGGGAAGCCTTGGCATCTTAACCACACAATAATCAAGCATAGGTTCAAAGCTTGCGTATGTTTTCTTTGTTACTGCATTCTTAATTTCATCCAAGGTGTAGCCCAGGGCAATCTTGGCCGCAACCTTGGCGATTGGGTAGCCTGTCGCCTTGGAGGCAAGGGCTGAGGAACGGCTTACACGGGGATTCACCTCTATAACGCAGTACTCAAAGCTCTCCGGGTGCAGGGCATACTGTACATTGCAGCCGCCGGTAATGCCCAGCTCGCTGATGATATTCAGCGCAGAGGTGCGCAGCATCTGATACTCCTTGTCTCCCAGGGTCTGGGAGGGAGCCACTACAATACTGTCTCCTGTGTGAACGCCTACCGGGTCAATGTTTTCCATATTGCATACGGTTATAACATTTCCCGCCCCGTCCCGCATAACCTCATACTCGATTTCTTTCCAGCCCGCGATACACCGTTCTACCAGCACCTGCCCCACACGGGAAAGACGCAGGCCGTTCTCCAGAATCTCAGCGCACTCCTGGGGATTTCGGGCAATCCCTCCGCCGGAACCGCCCAATGTGTAGGCAGGCCGGAGAACCACAGGATAGCCAATTTTATCTGCAATCTCAAGACCATGCTCTACATCCTCCACAATATCGGAGGGAGCCACCGGCTCGCCGATTTTCTCCATGGTTTCCTTAAACAGCTCCCGATCCTCTGCCTTCTTGATGGTCAGAGCGGTTGTACCGATCAGGCGCACTTCGTGCTCCTGCAAAAAGCCTGCGTCCTCCAGCTCCATAGCCAGATTAAGTCCGGCCTGTCCCCCCAGAGTAGGCAGCACGCTGTCCGGCTTTTCTTTTAGAATCAGCTGCTTGACCACCTCTACAGTCAGAGGCTCGATATATACTCTGTCCGCTATATCCTTATCCGTCATAATAGTGGCGGGATTGGAGTTTAGGAGAACCACCTCAACCCCTTCCTCCTTTAAGGAACGACAGGCTTGAGTGCCTGCATAGTCAAACTCGGCAGCTTGTCCAATGACGATTGGGCCGGAGCCAAGCACCAGCACTTTCTTAATATCAGGATATTTTGGCATCAGTCATTCACCTCCATCATTTTCAGAAAACGGTCAAACAGGTATCTGGAATCCTGGGGCCCCGGACAGGACTCAGGGTGGTACTGCACAGTGAAAATGTTCTTTCCTTTATATTTAAGCCCCTCGTTGGTGCCATCATTCACATTGACAAAAGCAGGCTCTGCAATTTCTGGATCTACTTTGGCCATATCTACCACATAGCCATGGTTCTGGGAGGTAATATACACCCTTCCGGTTTCCAGATCCTTCACCGGATGGTTGCCGCCTCTATGTCCATATTTTAACTTGTATGTATCCATGCCGTTAGCCAGAGCCATCAGCTGATGGCCCAGACAGATTGCAAAAATAGGGACATCAGAAGCATAGAGTTTTTTGATTTCTTCTATAATAGCTGTGTTCTCCTTAGGATCTCCGGGTCCGTTGCTGAGCATAATCCCGTCCGGCTTCCCGGCCAGCACCTCCTCTGCCGGGGTGTCAGCTGGATATACAGTAACCTGACAGCCTCTTTCATTTAAGGAACGGGCAATATTCATTTTTGCTCCGTAATCCATAAGAGCCACTCTTTTGCCTGCTCCTGGCAGTACAAATTTCTTCTTTGTGGTTGTCCTTAATACAACTCCTGCCACAGAGTAGGATTTCATACGGTTCACAGGCTCCCTCAAATCTGTATATTCCCTCGTGGTAATCATACCGTTCATGGTGCCTTTTTCTCTTAAAATTTTAGTCAGGGCTCTTGTATCGATACCACAGATACCGGGAATGTTGTGCTTTTTTAAGAAGTTCTGGATGGTATCCTCGCTGCGGAAGTTGCTGGGGATTCTTGATAATTCTCTGACAATATAGCCGTCGGGCCAGGGCTTTGCAGATTCCATATCCTCATGGCAGATTCCATAGTTGCCGATAAGGGGATATGTCATCACAACTGCCTGTCCCGCATAGGAGGGGTCGGTCAACACTTCCAGATAACCGGTCATTGATGTGTTAAACACGATTTCACTGACTACTTCACGCTCTGAGCCAATGCTTGTCCCGGTGAATACAGTTCCATCTTCCAGTATGAGGTATGCTTTCATGTGGGGGTACCTGTCCTTTCTCATGTATGATCCATGGGGCGTCTTGCTGTCTTAAATCTAACCTACAGATTTCAGCCCAAATTGTAAAGATTATACTTTATTTCACCTTATTATTCAATAGCTTTAGTAACTAAATATTTTTGTTTTATTCTAATTTTTTTTATATGTCGCTTCTCTTTTTTAATCGGAGCAGCCGTTTCTTTTTACAAGCATTTTTTCACAAGCCACAGGAGTCCTTTAAGCTAAAAAGCTCCCTCCCCCAGCATCATTGGGGAGGGGGGGTGAGCTGTGACATAATTTCAAGCACATACCTCTTCTCTGGAAAAGCATATATGTTTTTTCTGGTTGATCCTGTTATACTAATTCCGCAATCCTGGAAATTCCCACATAAATATGGGAAATTTTATACCATGTAGCAAAATCCACCACTCCGGTCTGAGGCAGGCCAAAAATAGACTGAAATTCTCTTACTGCATCGGCTGTCCGCTGCCCGTAGATTCCATCAGGAGTCACCCTTGGAATCGCAGTATAAACCGTAGCAATCATATCCAGCTGCTCCTGCATCTGCCGGACTTTGTCCCCGGTGCTTCCCACCGTCAGATCGTTGCCAGGCCAGGAAGCGGGAATACCAGATATTTGTTCTGCCGTATTTACATAAATACTGTCCCCATAGAAATTGCGGAGGATTTCAATGGGGCTATAGCCCTGCTCTCCTAGATTGCAGGAGCCCCACTGAGTCATCCAGTTTGGGCACTGCACCTGCCTGCCATCGCAGTACTGAGTCAGAATCGGCTGGCGGACGCCGGGGCGGGACAAGTAATTATCAAATATCTCATCTACCACCTGTGAAATACTCTCAAATATATTTCGCCCATAAATCCACTTATGATCAAAGGCAGTGGATGAGGTAATGGTGAAATCATACCCTTGATTCCTGTACCACTCCGTATAAACCCGGTTCAGAGTAAAAGACATGATCGCCAGCACATTGGCTGTGATAGAGGATCGGGGCCAGGTAGAGTAAATTTCACTGGAGGCCACATTTTTAATGTAATCTCTATAGGGCACATAGTAATCATTGGCAGTCCGGTCGGTAGGTGCGCCGTCGTGAACCACCACGGTCTGAGGCACAACCACACGGCTGAGGACAATCTCACCGCTTTCATTTACCGGCTTAATCTCGGACTCAGCAATCTTTGGCGGATAATTTCCATAAAGCGTGTGATCCGGAATCACCACAGGGTCTTCTACCGGCCGTCCGCCCCCCTCAGGTGTCATGGCTACCGGCTGGATGGCCGTAGAGTCCGCCAGTATCTCTGTTCCCGATATCTCCATAGGCTGAAAGCCCTCTGCCTCAACAGTCAGATTATACTCTGAATACGGCTGAATGACACTTGGTTCCAGGCTGTACTCTACCGGAGGAGCCGGCAAGGTTACCTGTTGCGTCTGCCCTGAGCTGTTCGTCTGTACCTGCTCGATGGGCCTTGTAGGTTCTCCCTTATAGCTAATTGTAATTCTGGCATTTTCAATGGGGAAGTTGTTCTGTATGTTGATTACATTTATCTGCAGCAGTCCACTGGATGTCCGTTCTGGATTAGTTGCCATATGATACCTCATATTTTCTTATCACTAATAATATAATCCCTGTTCCTCCTTTCTATGTCAGTCCAATCAAAAAACTATATGCTCCGTCTATTCATAAAGCTTCCTGGACACCGCCTGCCCTGCGGCCAGAGACGCTTTCACATCAATCACTCTCTGATTGGATGAGCCTCGGAAGGGAAGGCTTATGTCTTTAAGCTCCTCTACAAACTTCCCATCTACCAGCACATCGATCCTAGCCAAAAGCTCATCCGTCACCTGGCATCTGGCTCTGCTTTTCTCCAAAAGACGCTCCAACGTATATCCCGTATAGCACCATATATCCTTTCCGGGATACCGCTCCTTCACCCGTCTTACAAGCTTTACCAATTCCTTCTGATTTTCCGGTTCAAAGGGCTCCCCTCCCAAAAGGGAGAGGCCGCTAATAAAGTCCGGGGCCAAGGCCTGGAGAATTTCCTCCTCCGTCTCCTTTGTAAAAGGCAGTCCATATCCGAAATCCCAGGCCTCCTGATTAAAGCAGTTCCTGCACCTGTGGGTACAGCCTGACACAAACAGGGAGACCCTTATGCCCTCGCCGTTTGCAATATCATATTTCTTAATCGCCCCGTAATTCATTTTATAAATGAAGCACCCTTTCCTTAATCTCCTGGGTTCTGCCCTGATTCCAGAACTGAGTCCCGATGTAGCCGCAGGTCCGGCGGGCCACATTCAGCTTGTTCTCATCCCTGTTGCCGCACTTGGGGCACTCCCATACCAGCTTGCCGCCTTCGCCGGTTACAATCTTAATTTCTCCGTCAAAGCCGCACTCCTGACAGTAGTCGCTTTTTGTATTCAGTTCCGCATACATAATGTTGTCGTAGATATACCGGATAATCTGTAGCACCGCAGGCAGATTTCCCTGCATATTCGGCACCTCCACATAGCTGATGGCGCCGCCTGTGGACAGAGCCTGGAACTGGGACTCAAATTTCAGCTTAGTGAAGGCGTCTATTTCCTCCGATACATTCACATGATAACTGTTTGTAATATAGCTTCTGTCTGTCACGCCCTTGATAATTCCAAACCGCTTCTGAAGGCATTTCGCAAACTTGTAGGTAGTGCTTTCGATGGGTGAACCGTAGATACTAAATCCAATATTTGTCTCCTCCTTCCACCGGTTGCATGCCTTGTTCATATACTCCATCACCTCCAGTGCAAAGGGAGTTGCTTTCGGATCTGTATGGGATCTGCCCGTCATGTATTTCACGCACTCATAAAGCCCCGCATATCCCAGAGAAATGGTGGAGTATCCTCCATAAAGAAGCTTATCGATGGTTTCTCCCTTCTTAAGCCGTGCCAATGCACCGTTCTGCCAGAGAATCGGCGCAGCGTCGGAGAGCGTTCCCAGAAGGCGGTTATGCCTGCACATCAGAGCTCTGTAGCACAGCTCCAGACGCTCGTCAAATATCTTCCAGAAGGTGTCCTTATCTCCACCGGAGGATAAAGCCACATCCACCAGGTTGATTGTAACCACACCCTGGTTAAACCGGCCATAAAACTTATAGGTTCCGTTCTCATCCTTCCACGGACTCAAAGCGCTGCGGCATCCCATTACAGGAAAGCAATTCCCCTCCTTCAGCTCCTTCATCTTTTTCTCGGAAATATAATCGGGAACCAGACGTTTGGCCGTACACTTAGCAGCCAACTCCGTCAAATAATAATACTCTGTACCCTCATCTATGTTGTCCTCCTCCAGCACATAAATGAGCTTTGGAAATGCCGGTGTAATCCACACTCCCGCTTCATTTTTCACTCCCTGGTAACGCTGCTTTAAGGTTTCCTCCACAATCATGGCCAGATCCCTTTTCTCCTGCTGGTTCTTTGCCTCATTGAGGTACATAAATACTGTGAGGAAGGGAGCCTGTCCATTGGTGGTCATCAGGGTAATCACCTGATACTGAATGGTTTGAACGCCCTTAATAACCTCCTTGCGCAGCCTGTTTTCCACTACCTGGTTGATTATCTCCTGGGAAGGAGTACAGCCAAATGCCTTAATTTCCTCCAGCACCTCACCCCGGATTTTCTTTCTGGACACCTCCACAAAGGGAGCCAGATGAGCCAGGCTGATGCTCTGTCCTCCGTATTGGTTACTGGCCACCTGAGCAATGATCTGGGTGGCAATGTTGCAGGCCGTGGAAAAGCTGTGGGGCTTTTCAATTCTGGTTTCGCTGATAACCGTCCCATTTTGCAGCATATCCTCCAGATTAACCAAATCACAGTTATGCATATGCTGGGCATAGTAATCGGAGTCATGGAAATGAATGATGCCCTCACGATCCGCCTCCACTATATCCTGCGGCAGCAAAAGACGCTTAGTCAAATCCTTGCTCACCTCTCCTGCCATATAGTCGCGCTGCACACTATTCACCGTAGGATTCTTGTTGGAATTCTCCTGCTTTACATCCTCATTGTTGCACTCAATCAGCGAAAGAATACGGTTGTCTGTAGTATTTGCCTTGCGGACCAGAGAACGCTGGTAACGGTAGCGTACATAATCCTTTGCCAGCTCAAAGGCTCCTGTCGCCATAATCTGATTCTCTACCATATCCTGAATTTCCTCCACGGATACAGCCCTCTTTAATTTGTCGCACTTATACTCCACATAATCCGCAATCTCCTGAATCTGCTCTAAGGTCAGCTTATTCTTGTCAGCCGCCTGGTTTGCCTTAGATACGGCAACTATGATTTTCTGGATGTCAAAGGCTTCCTCCGCACCATTTCTCTTAATAATTCTCATTACCCGCATTCTCCTTCTATATGTGTTTGTTTATTTAATTAATATACCCGCTTTAAGCATATCATAAAAACAAGAAAATACTGTTGCTTGTGCACTAATATAGGATTTTACCACTAAATGTAGTGGTTTGCAATAAAAAAATACATGATAAAGTATTGTATTGCAAAGTAGTCACAAGCAACAAATACGCCTTAAACGCGCAAGACGCTGGCAGAATATGCATTGATTAAATATTATGAGCGAAAAAAAAGAACACCGTTCCATAACAGGTGTCCCTTTTCGTTTATTTTACTCATAACCCCGTTTAGCCGTCTTCCATTAAGCTTTTTGCTTATTCTGCCAATTTCCTGAGAACGTCCCCTTTATTCCCTAAGCAAAGCCTGTTTCTTTCTTAATAAATAGCCGGCTCCCGGACTAAAACCGTAGGATATCCCAGATTGCGCAGAGTCCGTTCCATCTGAATACCATTATCCATATTTAAAAATGCTCCTACCCGAACTTTATACAGACCGTCGTCATAAACGATAAATGCAGGCAGGCCCTTGGCCTGAAGCTCATTTAACAGCCGATCGGCAGGCATCCTGTTTCGGAAGGCTCCTACCTGTACCTGATAGTACGCCGGACGCTGTGCTTCCTGCTGGCGTATCGTAGTGAGAACTCCCTCCGCGATAGCCTGGGCGATGGCCTGGAAGTTCTGGTCAAAAAAACGGTTGTCTGCCGGATTGTCGATAAACCCTGCCTCTACCAGCACAGCAGGCATCTGAGTTCTCCGCAGGACAATCAGCCCAGGACGTTCCTGTATCCCTAGATCCGCGAATCCCACATTCGCCAGATTTCTCTGTATATTCTCTGCCAGCATGGCCGAAACGCCCGTATTCTCATATACCAGGGTGGTCGCTCCGCTTCCTGTACCTGGTATGGGCATAGCGTTGCGATGAATTGACACAAAATAATCCGCCCCCGACTGGTTAGCTATCTGGGCCTTTTCAACAGGCGTATCAAACACATCGGTGGTTCTTGTGTAAACTACGTCTACCCCGTTATTTTCCAATATCTGTCCCACTGCAAGGGCCAGACGCAGCGTATCATCTTTCTCCCGGCGTCCATCAAACATAGCCCCAGGTTCGTCACCGCCATGTCCGGCATCTATGATTACTCGTTTAAGGTCTGCCATATCAGACCCTCCTTTACATATGTCTCTACCTTATACCATATGTATAGAAAAGGAGAAAGTTTCCATTTTGTATCCTTAACTTTCGTCCATATCCGCCCTTCTTATCCTCTGCGCTGCCCTGGCTGACGCCTTTGAGATTATCCTGCAGACGGCTCCGCCCCTATGGCGCTCTGAGACGTCAATCTGGGACTATTTCTTTCGCTTCAGAGCTTTCATACGCATCACAGCCTTCACCGTGTTCTCATAGGTTCCAAAACCTGTAAGGCGGAAATATCCCTCTCCGCTGGGGCCAAAACCGCTTCCTGGAGTTCCCACCACGCGGGCGTTCTCCAGAAGATAATCGAAAAATTCCCAGCTGTTCATCCCGTCATCTGTTTTCAGCCATACGTAAGGGGAATTCACCCCTCCAAATACGGTGTAGCCAGCCTCCTTCAGCCCGTCATAGATAACCCTTGTATTTTTCTTATAATAGGCTACCTGCTCCATTACCTGCTTGTGACCCTCCTGTGAATATACTGCTTCTGCTGCCCTCTGCTCAATGTAAGGAGCGCCGTTAAACTTGGTACCGTGACGGCGGGCCCACAGTGCATGAAGCATTACATTCCCACATTTCAAATCCTTAGGCACCACGGTAAAGCCCAGGCGTACGCCGGTAAAGCCGGCTTTCTTGGAAAAGGAACGAAATTCAATGGCACAGGTTCTGGCCCCCTCAATCTCGTAAATAGAATGAGGCACATCCTCCTCGGATATATAAGCCTCGTAAGCTCCGTCATAGAGAATGACGGCTCCCACCCGGTTGGCGTAATCCACCCACACTTTAAGCTGCTTTCTGGTCAGAGTAGTTCCAGTGGGATTATTAGGAATGCACAGGTAAATCAAGTCCGGAGTCTCCTTTGGAAGCTCCGGCACAAAGCAGTTATCAGCTGTACAGGGCATGTAAATCACATTGCTCCATATTCCGGCCTCTGTATCGTACTCCCCGGTACGTCCTGCCATAACATTAGAATCCACGTAAACGGGATACACAGGGTCGCACACCGCGATCCGGCTGTCATGACTGAATATCTCCTGTATATTTCCACAGTCGCTCTTAGAGCCGTCAGATACAAATATCTCATCTGCCTCAATCCGGCATCCCCGATCTTTATAATCCCGCTGTGCTATGGTTTCCCGCAAGAAGGCATAGCCCATATCCGGCGCATAGCCGTGAAAGGTCTCTGCACGTCCCATATCATCCGCTGCCTTATGGATGGCCTCTACAATCGCCGGAGCAATGGGGAGGGTCACATCCCCAATTCCCAAGCGTATCATGTCTTCTGCCTTGTCCGGGTTAGCCTCCTGGTATGCGGCTACCTTTTTTGCTATCGTAGAGAAAAGATAGCTTCCGGGCAGCTTCAGGTAGTTCTCATTAATTTTAACCATGTACGATTCCTCCTCTTTTTGCGGCTCTGCCATATGCAAAGCCGCCTTAAACGTAAACGCTCCCAGGGAACCCTGCACATCTTCGTGCTTCCTGCTCCCTGAGAGTGTTTGTTTGCCTTATTTTATTTAGTCTGCTGTAGATTGACGCAGAATTTTTAATGTGTCAATCATAGTATATTTCTTCCGGGATGTCAATAGCTCCACTATAAACCTCTGCCCCAGGCCCTGTCATAAAGAGATGGCCTGTGGCCCTATCCAGGCGGATACGAAGGCTTCCGCCTCTGAGAAACACCTTCACCTCATCATCCACATATCCCATGAGAATGGATGCCATGACACTGGCTGCCGCTCCTGTACCGCAGGCCAGCGTTTCTCCGCTTCCCCTCTCCCAAACCCGCATCCTTAGATGTCGCCTGTCCAGCACCTGGATGAACTCCGTGTTCACACGCTCCGGACAAAACCGTTCATGGAGCTCAAAGCCGGGGCCTATCCGTTCCAGATCCAGGCTGTCAATTTCTTCCATAAAATAGACTGCATGGGGATTTCCCACGCTGATACCAACGAATTGATAATCCTGTCCATTAACCTGTATATCCTCTGGAAGCCCGGAGGTAAGCGCAGCCTCTCCCATGTCCACTGTGACGGACACAACCTTTCCCTCTTGGATTTCCAAATCCAGAGTTTTAATTCCTCCCAACGTTTCCACTGTAACCTGGCGTCTGTCTCCAGGCACCAGTCCATGGTCATAGACATATTTTCCCACACAGCGGACTCCGTTGCCGCACATAATTCCCTGAGAGCCGTCCGCATTGTACATCTCCATCCGGCAGTCAGCCGCATCCGACGGGCAAATCAGTATCAATCCGTCAGAACCGATACCGAAATGACGGTCGCTGACAAACCGGGCCACCCTTCCAGGCTCCCTTACGGTTTCTTCAAAGCAGTTCACATATACATAATCGTTGCCGATTCCTTGCATTTTCGTAAATTTCATAGACACCTCACACATGTATCAAGCTAATTACCATCTGAGCAGTCTCCACCAGGTTCGTTCCGCTGTCCATACTGCACTTTTGTATATACCGGTGGGCTTCCGGCTCTGTCATATTGTTGCGCTCCATGAGAAGCGCCTTTGCCTGTTCGATTAAATCCTGCTCCTTAAGGCTTCGTTTTCTTGGTCCGCATCGTAGCTTTCTGCGGATACGAATCTGACGCTGAACCATCATCTCCAGGGTGCTTACCAGATCGTTTACCTTCAGGGGCATGGGCAGGCAGATTACATCGCTCATAGCCTGGCCGCCCCACCTGCCGGGAGAGGAAATCAAAAGCATACCGAATACCGACGGCAAATACTGGCGCAGCTCGTTATAAAGCATATCCTCAAACCGGTAGCCGCTGACTACAATACCGCTGCTTAATCCTTCTGCAGCCGTAATTGTCTGAGCTCCTGACGTGCAGACAGCAACTACCTGAAAACCATTTCTCACCAGAATCCCCTTTATATTCCTGCCGTCCTCGGGCCTGGAAAACGCAACAATAATATTCGCCACATATCTCACCTCCCAGTAAGCCTCTGTATTGCAGCTCTAGTATTTATACAGATACTCACTTACTTCCCAATCTGTTATCTGAGCCTTGAAAGCCCTCCATTCCTTTTTCTTGGCCTCCAGATACTTGGTGTAAATATGCTCCCCCAACACTTCAACTATAAATTCACTTCCCTCATAAGCCTCAACGGCCTCACCTAAGGTTTCTGGTATACGCTCTATATTCCTTCTCCTTAACTCCTCCAGCTCCATAGCAAACATATTGCCCTCCACGCAGGCAGGCAGCGCCATCCTCTTCTCAATTCCGTCCAGACCTGCATTAAGACAAGCGGCCAGCGCCAAATAGGGATTCATGGCAGAGTCCGGGCAGCGCAGCTCAATTCTTGTATTTTCCCCCCTTGGAGAAGGGATTCGGATCAAGGAGCTGCGGTTGGAGGTAGAGGACCATGCAATGTAGATAGGCGCGTCATAGCCCGGTACCAGGCGTTTATAGGAATTAACCAGAGGATTTGTAAGTATGGTCATGGCCTTCATATGGTGAAGAATACCCGCCATAAACCAGTACGCCTCCTGGCTCAGCTTCAACGGATCACTCTCCTTCGCAAACAAATTTCTGCCCTTTCTGTCTGAGAGAGACATATTGATATGCATGCCTGAGCCGTTAACGCCCTCCTTGGGCTTTGGCATAAACGTAGCATGAAGGCCGTGGCGCTTTGCAATGGTCTTGGCTGCCATCTTAAAGGTCATAATATTATCGGCCGCCTTCAGGGCGTCTGTATAACGGAAATCAATTTCATGCTGAGCAGGGGCCAGTTCATGGTGACTGGCCTCCACCTCAAGGCCCATTTCCTCCAGATTCATCACAATATCCCTGCGTACATTCTCTGCCAGATCAATCGGAGAAACATCAAAATACCCGGCCATCTCATGAGTTCTGGTGGTGGGTCTACCTTCCTCATCTGTATGAAACAGGAAAAATTCGCACTCCGGCCCTACATTGAACACATAGCCTCTGTCAGCAGCTTTTTTTACAGCACGCTTTAAAACATACCTAGGATCACCTAAAAACTGAGTGCCGTCCGGGTTGTGTACGTCACAGATCAGCCTTGCCACCTTTCCCTGCTGGGGTCTCCATGGCAGAATTTCAAAGGTATCCAAATCTGGAAACAGGTACATGTCAGACTCATCAATCCTCACAAAGCCCTCTATGGCAGAGCCATCAAACATACAGCGGTTATCCAGCGCCCTGTCCAGCTGGCTGGAGGTGACAGCCACATTCTTAAGCATGCCGAAGATATCCGTAAACTGGAGGCGTATAAATTCTACATCCTCCTCCTCTGCCATACGCATTATATCATCTTTACTGTATTTTCTCATATGCAGCCTCCTCTCTTGGAAATAGCTTTATTTTACAGGTAAATGCTAAAAAGCGGGGACGTTTCGCGACGCTCCCGCTTCAATTTGAAAATAGCAGGCCCGATAAGACCCCGTTAACTATCGTTCGCACATCCCGCGTCAGAGCCTACGAGACAGGCTCCAAGTGCTTGAAGCTACCCAAAATATAGCACAAACATTTTTCCTTTGTCAATGCGTAAGAATCATTTTATAGATTGAATCACTTCAATGCGCGAAGCTGTTGGGTGAAATGGGTTCCCAGCTTAATGGTTCCCACATAGCCCACATCTCCTGTCATATGAACAACACCGTCCTCGGCAATCTCCACCTCCAAAGCGCCTCCTGGCATCCGAACCTCCATCTTGGGATCTGTCAGTCCCAGACGGTAAGCCGCCGCACCGGCCGCACAGCAGCCGCTGCCGGAGGCCAGGGTATAGCCTGCTCCCCGCTCGTATACCTCAGTCTGGATATGTGTCCTGTCCAGCACCTTGATAATCTGGGTATTGATTTTCTCCGGGAATTGCTTTGCGCTCTCAGAATACTTCCCGATACGGCATACCAGATCCTTTGAAATCTCATCCATGAGGATTACGCAATGAGGATTACCCACAGAAAGACAGGTTACAGGGTAGGGAATCCTGCCGAATACCATAGTTTCGTTGATAATTTCACGGCGGGGCCCCTCCACCGGTACCGCATCACTCCAGAAGGTAGCCTTTCCCATTGAGGCCTTAAGCCTGGTTCCCTCCTCGTTCAGATAGTGAATGGCAGACTCTCCCCCCTGGGAGGTGATAGTAAAATCCTTCTTCTGAACATATCCTGCATCCTTTAAATATTTAGCAAATATACGAACTCCATTACCGCTTTTTTGAGCAATGCTTCCATCTGGATTCCAGACAATCATGGCTATTCGGTCATGTTCCATGACAGGGCCCTCCAGAATACCGTCTGAGCCTATTCCGAAATTGCGATTACACATTAGCTGAACATTGGCCGGATTCAGCTTCATTTTGTTTTTATTCGGATCGTAAACCAGATAGTCATTGCCTAAACCATGATATTTTTCTACCACCAATCTCACAATCTTATACCTCCGTCCCCTTTGGTTATTCTTTATTTATGATTTTATCAGGCATTATTTTAAAATAAAATCAAATTTATGCTATAATTTATTGCAAATAATGCTATTATATTTTATAATATGCTACATATATAAAAGCTTGAGGAAGGAACGAAAAATTATGAAGCAGGAGAGCGTACCTGTTACAGGCAGACCCTCGGCAGAAGGATCTGACCCTGTCTGTAAAAAGCAGGGATACCTAAAGGAAGATTTCCGCCTCTTCCATTTAAAGGACAAGAAGAAACGCATTTACGAACCTCACTATCACGACTTTCTGAAAATAACTCTTCTTCTGGAGGGAAACGTAAGCTATGTAGTGGAGGGCCGCTCCTATCAGCTTTGCCCTTATGACATAGTACTTGTCAATCGGGGGCAGATCCATCGGCCAGAGGTGGAGGATACCCTTCCCTATGAAAGGATATTACTATATTTATCGCCAGCTTTCTTAAACCGATTCAGCCAGGAAGGAGCAGCATTAGACCATTGCTTTAAGGCCGCCTCCTACCGCCATTCCCAGGTGCTGCGCCTAAAGGAGGATGCCAAACACGCTCTCCTGTCCCTTCTTAAAAGACTGGAGCGCTCCCAAAACTGGCAGGATCAGGAATTTGCCGGCTCTCTTTACAGCCGTATTCTATGCCTGGAATTTTTGATCCAGCTAAACCGGTTTTCCTCGGATTCCAATGCCCAGTATCTGCCTACCAGCACTCTGGATTACCGGGTCTCAGGACTTATCTCCTATATCAATGAGCATTTGGAGGAAGAGCTGAAAATAGATCGCCTGTCCTCTCTTATTTCCATGAGCCCCTACCATATGATGCGCACCTTTAAGGAAGAAACAGGACGCACCATTGGAAGCTATATCACAGAAAAACGCCTGCTCAAGGCCAGAGAGCTTCTGGAGGGAGGGACTAAAGCCACTGAAGCCTGCTATATCTGCGGTTTTAATAACTATTCCACATTTCTCAGAGCCTACAAGCAGCATTTTGGTTATCTTCCTAAACGCCAGAAATTCATGAAGAAAGAGGAGCTCTCTATCACAGAAGCGGAACCAACCAAAGCCTTTTTTAACGGTTGATTCTTCCCTACTCCCCTTATGGCACGGCTATCGTTATTCTATTAAGAACGACTAATAAGCAGGGCAAAAAAGCCCGGAGTACCCATGCATCGGGGATTCCGGGCTTTTTCATCTCTTGCGGGATGTTCTGTCCTTTCCTTACTAACTGATCTTACTGCTTTCAATCCTGATTACTCTGGCTTTTGCCCGCTTCCTGCTGAGACCAGGAAGGCGCCCCGGCGGCATCTTTTGCAGCCGTCAGCTCCGCCTGTTTCCCCGTCTCAAGGCTCTCAGGCCCTTCCCCGCCCTCTTCCTGTTTGGCCTCGGGCTCAGGCAATCCCTTCACTTGGCGGAAAATCTGCATAAACTCCTTACCTGTGATGGTCTCCTTCTCAATGAGGAAATCTGCGATCTGATCCATAGCGTCACGGTTATCCTTCAAAAGACGGATAGCCTCATCATAGGAATCCTTTAGTATTTTCATTACCTCCTGATCGATCTCAGCCGCAGTCGCATCTCCGCAGTTTAAGACCGACCGGCCGCTCAGATACTGATTCTCCTTGGATTCCAGCCCCATAAGGCCAAACTTCTCAGACATACCGTATTGGGTGACCATGGCTCTGGCCAGGTTGGTAGCCTGCTGTATGTCGTTAGCCGCACCTGTGGTTACAGTATCAAAAACTATCTCCTCAGCCGCACGGCCTCCCATCATCTCTACAAGCCTGGCCTCCAGCTCCTTCTTGGTATTCAGGTACTTCTCCTCCTCAGGAACATTCATCACATAGCCCAAGGCCCCCATGGTTCTTGGCACAATCGTGATCTTCTGCACAGGTTCGGAATGCTTTTGCAGAGCGCTCACCAGCGCATGTCCCACCTCGTGATAGGATACAATGCGGCGCTCCTCCTTGCTCATAATCCGATCCTTTTTCTCCTTGCCCACAAGCACCACTTCCACTGCCTCAAACAGATCCTTCTGGGACACAGCGCCGCGTCCATGCTTTACCGCAGTTATAGCTGCCTCATTCATCATATTGGCAAGATCCGCACCCACTGCACCGGAGGTGGCCAGAGCTATCTCCTTAAAGTCCACTGAATCATCCAGCAGCACATCCTTTGAATGTACCTTCAGAATATTAATACGGCCATTTAGATCGGGCTTATCCACGATTACACGACGGTCAAAACGTCCTGGACGGAGAAGAGCCGGATCTAGAATCTCAGGCCGGTTGGTAGCGCCTAGAACCAGAAGTCCCTTGGTAGAGTCAAAGCCATCCATCTCACTTAAAAGCTGGTTTAAGGTCTGCTCCCGCTCGTCATTCCCCCCCATGCGGCTGTCACGGCTACGGCCGATGGCGTCGATCTCGTCAATGAAAATAATGCAGGGAGCGTTCTCTGTAGCATTTTTGAACAAATCACGTACACGGGACGCGCCTACTCCCACAAACATCTCTACAAAGTCTGAGCCTGACAGAGAATAAAAGGGCACATGGGCCTCTCCCGCCACTGCCTTTGCAAGAAGTGTTTTACCGGTTCCCGGAGGACCTACCAGCAGAGCTCCCTTAGGAAGCTTAGCTCCTATTTTAGTATACTTGCCTGGGTTGTGGAGGAAATCCACAATCTCCGTCAGGGATTCCTTAGCCTCATCCTCTCCTGCTACATCTTTAAAGGTAATGCCCGTCTCCTTCTGGACGTACATCTTGGCATTGCTCTTACCTACACCCATGATTCCGCTGCCGCCCATTCGCTTCATGGTAAAGTTCATAAGGAGCAGAAAGAACAAAAAGGGAAGCGCATAGTTTGCAAGTATCAGCAGTATGGTGCTTGGATCCTTATTTTCCCGGTTGGTAACTACGCCATTCTCCAGGACGCGGTCCACAAACTTGTAATCTCCCTCCAAACGCACTACATAATAATCCAAATCCTGAGAATATTTGGTATTTCCTTTTTTCGGAGTGACCTTGATCTCTGTATTTCCTATACTGATAGCCTCCACCTCACCTGCGTCTATCATCTTCACGAATTCATTGTAGGATAATTCATGGCGCCGTTTGGAATTCAGATAGGAATTCATGCCGCTGACTACGCTGAATGTAAGTATGGCCGCAATCACCAGCATCGCGATGGTTTGCCAATTACTTCTGCTGTTTGGATCTTGCTTGTTATTATTATCCATATTGTACAAATTCTCCCTCTGAATGAGTCATTAATACATTCCAACAAAAACCCATTCTCTACCATTATAGTGTCAGTCTCCCCATAAATCAAGAAAAGAACAGTTAATTTTCTTAAATTTTTGCAAAAAACCTCTGGATTTATTTTTAGTCTGGATGTATAATGTATCAGTTATTTTTCAGACACTCTATACAGTATATCACACACTACAGAAACGGAGGTTATCCCCACCATGCCAGTCAAATACGTTTTTGTAACCGGAGGCGTTGTATCCGGTCTTGGCAAAGGAATTACTGCGGCAAGCCTTGGCCGGCTTTTAAAAGCCAGAGGCTATAAGATAACCATGCAGAAATTTGACCCTTACATCAACATTGACCCCGGAACTATGAACCCGGTGCAGCACGGAGAGGTATTCGTGACCGATGACGGCGCTGAGACGGACCTGGATCTGGGCCACTACGAGCGCTTCATTGATGAAAGTCTTACACGCAATTCCAATGTCACCACCGGCAAGGTCTACTGGAGCGTCCTTCAAAAGGAGCGCCGGGGCGGCTTCGGAGGCGGCACCGTTCAGGTAATTCCCCACATTACCAACGAAATCAAAAGCCGCTTTCACCGCAATTTCTCAGATTCGGAAACAGAAATCGCCATCATCGAAGTAGGAGGCACTGTGGGCGACATTGAAAGCCAGCCCTTCCTGGAGGCTATCCGCCAATTCCAGCACGATGCCGGACCAGGAAACACCTGTATTATCCACGTAACCCTCATTCCCTATCTGAAGGCTTCTCAGGAGCTTAAAACAAAGCCGACCCAAGCCAGCGTAAAGGATCTTCAAGGTATGGGAATCCAGCCTGATATTCTTGTATGCCGCTCCGAAAAGCCGCTGGATGAAAGCATTAAGAACAAAATTGCCCAATTTTGTAATGTCTCTCCCAGCCATGTGCTCCAAAATCTGGATGTAGAAGTGCTCTATGAGGTTCCTCTGGTAATGGAACAGGAGCGTCTGGCTCAGTCCGCCTGCGAATGTCTCAATCTTCCCTGTCCGGAACCAGATCTCACCGGCTGGGCCAGCATGATTGATACCTGGAAGCATCCTAAAAGAGAAGTCACCGTAGCCCTGGTAGGCAAGTATATACAGCTTCACGACGCTTATATCTCTGTAGTAGAAGCTTTAAAGCACGGCGGAGTAGCAAATCACGCCCGAGTACACATCAAGTGGGTAGATTCCGAAACTGTAACTCCTGAAAATGTATCTGAGATTTTCTCAGACGTAACAGGTATTCTGGTTCCCGGCGGCTTCGGAGACCGTGGCATTGGCGGAAAGGTATATGCCATCCAGTATGCCCGGGAAAACAAAATTCCATTCCTGGGCCTCTGCCTGGGCATGCAGCTTTCCATTGTGGAATTCGCCAGAAATGTCATCGGCCTCCATGACGCTCACAGCGTAGAATTAAACCCATCTACTACCCATCCTGTCATACATCTGATGCCTGAGCAGGACGGTATCGAAGATATCGGAGGCACCTTAAGGCTCGGCTCTTATCCCTGCGTGCTGGACAAGTCCTCCAGGGCCTATGAGATCTATGGGCAGGAAACCATCCACGAACGCCACAGGCACCGCTACGAGGTAAATAATGACTATCGCAGCAGCCTGACAGAGCACGGCATGAAGCTATCTGGCATCTCTCCCGACGGTCGTATTATAGAGATGATAGAGCTTCCGGATCACCCCTGGTTTTTAGCTACCCAGGCCCATCCTGAATTGAAATCACGTCCCAACCGTCCCCATCCTCTGTTCCGAGGATTTATTGAGGCGGCAATGAATACGAACTAAGTATAAAAAAATTCACCTTCACACACACTAACTATGACACACAACAGCAAATGGAGGTGAATTTATTATGGAACCAGATCATCACAATGACCCCTTCGATATTGATATCCAATCCTGTTCCGCTACTGACTGCACCGGGCTGATTCCTTCTCTCCCCCAATCAAAGGAAGAGCTGGAAGCCTATGAGGATCTATATCCCTATATTACCAAAGCGAACACAGGCGATAAATGCCAGGGCTGAATCCCGGCGCAAAAAGAGCAGAGAGTGCTAATCTCTGCTCTTTTTCATGAACCGGCAAAGCTTCAGCCGTACAAGCCAATCCCGCCTTCAGCCATTCCCCGCACACCTCATCCATGCATAAATCTGCTGAGGAACTCCTGAGTCTGCCTTTCCCTGGGCGAACCGAAGATAGACTTCGGAGGGCCTTCCTCTACAATGACTCCCCCGGCCATAAAAACTACATGACTGGAAACATCCCTTGCAAATGCCATCTCATGGGTAACGATAATCATAGTCAGCCCTTCCTCAGCCAGCTTTCTCATAACCTCCAAAACCTCGCCGACCATCTGCGGATCCAGAGCTGAGGTAGGCTCGTCAAACAGCAATACCTCAGGCTCCATAGCCAGGGCTCTTGCAATCGCAACTCTCTGCTTCTGACCTCCCGAAAGCTGTCTCGGCTTTGCATTGATATAAGGGGCCATTCCCACCTTTTCCAAATAGTACATGGCATTTTTCTGAGCCGCTCCCTTATTTTTCTTGAGAACACGGATCTGTCCAATCATACAGTTTTCCAAAACTGTCATATTGTTAAACAGGTTAAAGCTCTGAAACACCATGCCCACTCTGGAACGGTACTGGGGAGCATTCACCTTTCTGTCCGCAATGTCTGTGCCATGGTACATAATCTCACCGGTAGTAGGGGTCTCCAAAAGGTTCAGGCATCTAAGAAGGGTAGACTTTCCGGAGCCTGACGCGCCGATAATACAGGTAACATCCTGACTGCTTACTGAAAAATCAATATCCTTAAGCACCAGATTTGTACCAAAGGTTTTGCTCAAATGACGGATTTCTAATATCCTATCTCCCTTCATCTTCCTTCCTCCTTCGCAGACTTATCTGCCTGGTAGCTGTACATGCCGCTGGTATGAGCCAGAGTATCCGTAGTAGCCAAATCAAAATTGTCCGCTCCGTCCATACGATCCTCCCACCAGCGAAGAATCCTCGAGCAGGTAAAGGTCATAATGAAGTACATAATCATAGTAATGGTGTAGGTCTCAAAGTTCATATACAAGGCCCCTGCCGCCGCTTTTGTTTTATAAAGCAGCTCCACCACACCGATTACAGAAAGGACGCAGCTGTCCTTAATATTGATAATCAGGTTGTTGCCGATCTGAGGCATAATATTTCTCAGGGCCTGAGGCAGGATTACATACATCATGGTCTGAACATGGGTCATACCAATGGCCTTGGCTCCCTCAGTCTGACCGGAATCAATAGAAAGTATACCGCCCCGGACTGTTTCCGCCATATATGCCCCGGTATTGATGGACAAAATAAAATAGGCCGCCTGTATGCTGGTCATATTAATCTTCAACAGAGGCAGAAGCCCGTAATAAATAAACATGGCCTGAGCCATCATTGGAGTGCCTCTGAAAAACTCCACATAAGCGTTTAAAACTGCCTTAACGATCCATAGCAGCCCTCTCTTTGCCGGATTATCACCCCGCTGTGCAGGTATCGTCTGAACAATACCTGCCGCAAAACCGATGACGCATCCTGCCAGGGTTCCCACCAGGGCAATCTTAAGGCTGGTGCCTGCGCCCTGCAGCATTGACATACCATACCGGTTAAATACAAGCATTACACGGCTGAAAAAATCTGTTGGCATATCCCTTCTCCTTACTTTTCCATACGTACTTAATTCCCCAGGCAGCCAGCCCGGCGAACAATCCATGTCCTGCTGCCGGCTGCTGCGGTTTTTGTAAATCCTGTTAGTTTGCCATAGGCTGAACAGAAATTGCCTCGTCCATCATGGCGGAGAAATCGTCCTTCGTCATAGTTGTAAGAACGCTGTTGATGGCATCCTTTAATTCAGTATTCCCCTTCTTTAAAGAAATTCCGATATTAACATCCTCATCTGTTACCTGAAAGGCGCCCTCGCCCTCAAACTCAAGCATCTTGAAATTAGGATAGGCAACCAAAGCTCCCTTTCCTGTAGGCTGGTCTGTTACAACCAAATCACACTTTCCTGCATTAAGTGACATCAGCATGTCTGGCGCGCTGGCAGTAGCCGCCAGAATATTGGCCCCCTCTATCTGGGGCAAACAGGTATTGTACCAGATCGTACTCTGCTGAGAAGTGCAGGTAGCTCCTGCAAGATCAGCCACGCTGGCAGCATGTTCATACTTGCTTCCTTCCTTAACCAGGGTGACAATCGTTGCATAGTAATAAGGCTCTGTAAAATCTACTGCTTGAAGGCGCTCAGCAGTAATGGACTGTCCCGCAATCACGCAGTCAACCTGTCCGGTTGTAACAGCAGGAATCAGGGAATCCCAGTCCAGACGCACAATCTCCAGGTCGTACCCTAAGGTATCAGCAATCTTCTTTGCCATCATAACATCATATCCATAGGCAAACTCATTGCTGTCCGCAATGGGAACCGCCCCATTGGCGTCATCAGGCTGCGTCCAATTATAAGGCGCATATGCGCACTCCATAGCAACACGCAGGGTCTTCCTCTCCCCGCCGGCCGCAGAGCTGTCTGCTGTGACAGCAGCCGAAGAAGTGTCCCCGCTGCCGCTGCAGGCAGTCAGTGAACCAACTGCAAGTACAGCCGCCAGGCCCAAACCTAAAACTTTTTTCGTGTTCATTTTCATAATAATCTCTCCCTTAAACATACTTATTCCAGCCTGACCATTTAAGAAAAAAGCCACACCTATCACACAGGTATGACTTATTGTCATCTGATGCCTCACTATCTTAAACAGCTGGGCTCTGCCCTCTATCCTGCGGCGCGCTTCATTTTCCTGAAACATGCGCTTAACGTCGTAAGTATAGCATAAGTTATTCTGTTTTCCAATACCTATTTATGTTTTTTTATGCGAAAAAACAGTGTAAATCACTGTAAAAACAGCCACAAATACACCAATATTGTGTTGCCGGATGTATATTGATTCATGCCGCCAGAAACTCGTGAGCGAGAACTAAGGATGCTGCGCATGGTATCCGATCTGACTACTACCAAAGAACCCTATTGTCAATGGATAGAAACTATATCAATTCTTATGACGGGATCAAATCTCTGAGTTTGATTGATCAGCTTCTATCCCAAAACACAGTTCCCTCTGATTCACTGCCTCATGTATCAGGAGCAGTATTTCCAGAAAACTCCGAAAGCTTACCTGAATGCGCTTCTCCCTCCAGCCGATGGTTCCCTGCCAGGTTCCATTGCGCTTAAACAGTACTCGAACTATAAAGGTTTCAAATTCCACGCCTTCTGCTGCCACCTGGAGTGTAATGGGTATCATATGATTCATCTCTCCTTTTAAAAAAGGCATAGCCATGCTCTCTATCACTTCCTTAATTTGATATCCATTTACAAAAACAGGGAGGCCCTCCACTGCCGGACTGGCTGGGTTCCCCTCTACAACATACCTGCCATCGCACAGACCGGACGAAGAGCCCACCTGCCTGCCGCAGCCTGCCCCTCTCTCCCTGTCAATTCCACCCAGCCTTTCGCCCAGATAATCCATTAATTCAATTAAGCTTGCAAAGGAGATGCCAGATCCATCGCTCAGATCTGTAACCTCCCCCTGCCAGCTTGCGTAAAACCGGTATTTCACCTGAAGAAGGAAATTACTCAAGGTTCCTTTTCTGTCCTTACCTGTATTCCTGATCTCGTGGGGTATTTCACCTGGAAAAGCTTCGGTAAGCTTTCTGTTAAAGCTTCTCTGCTGAACACTTTTCATGGGATACTGCAGCTTATCAAACAGGCGCTCCAACGTCACTACCAGCTCTGTAAGGCAGCTAAAAGCTGCTGCTTCCTCCATACTTTCATGAAACATCCTTCCCTTTAGCAACCGATTCTCAAAGCTGTCCACAGCTATAAAAAAATGTTTGTATGAATTTATTAAAGCTCCTCTTGTTGAAATCGCCATCCCTATACCTGCTTTCCCACTGACTTTATAGTTACGTTCTGTTTTCAACCAATTATATCACAGCATTACAATCTGATTACAATTCTTCCAGTCAATCAGGAATCCCTTTTAAAGCATCCTCTTTTTCTGGACAATCTCCCTCTAAATTAGTATACTAATTTGTATCATTACAGTTTGCAAAGGAGGCAAAGCATGGATGCAATGGGAGAAAAGCATGTTATCTACGTGAGAACCTTAGGAGGGTTTACTATCAAGGCCGGGACCAGAGCAATTACAGATAGCAGCAACCAATCTAAAAAGCCCTGGCTCCTTCTGGAATATCTTGTGATTTTCCAGAAGAAACCTATCAGCCCAAGCGAACTGATTCGCATTATATGGGCTGATGACCCAGGAATAAATCCCAACAGCTCTTTAAAAACGCTGATATTCCGTACCAGAAAGCTGCTGGGTCCATTAGGAATTTCTCCTCAGAAGCTGTTAGTTCAGAAGGGGGGCTCTTATGCCTGGACCCAGGAATACACCACTGTCATAGACATCGACGAATTCGAGGATATTTGCAATAAAGTCTTAGGCCAGCCTTTGGAGGACGAGGAGGCCCTTTCCTTGTGTTACCAGGGATTGTCCCTCTATAAGGGCGACTTTCTTCCAAAATCTGAATATGAACCATGGGTTATTCCGATTGCCGCTTATTATCACTCCCAGTATCAGAAGCTGGTACATAAAACCATTGAGCTTTTGGTCAAAAAGCAGGCCTATGCTAAAATCACCTCTATCTGTGAAGGTGCAGTGAGAATCGAGCCTTTTGATGAAACCCTCCGTTACCACCTGGTTCATTCTCTTTTTAAGGATGGGCATACCAGTCAGGCACTGGAAGAGTACAAGCACACCATGAACCTGTTTTACAATGAATTTTCCATCTCCCCATCCAACGATTTTAAAAACCTTTACCGGATCATCTGGAACGAGGCTCAAGGTATCAATATTAATCTGGACTCCATTCAGGACGCCCTTCAGGAGGAAGGCTCAAAGGGTGCATTTTATTGTGAATATTCAGTGTTCCATGACCTGTTCCAGCTGGGGCGCAGAGCGATTGAACGCACCGGGGACTCCATCTATCTATGCCTTCTGACAATAACTGATACGGAAAAAGCCACGCCCAAGCTTCCCTTCCTTACCAAGGCTATGAAGCATTTGAACACGGCTGTCAGCACCTCCCTGCGATGCAGCGACGCTTATACCCGCTACAGTGTATGCCAGTATCTTATTCTTCTTCCCACCATCACATCCGAGCAGGCAGAAACGGTGCTGAACCGGATTTGCGTCAGCTTCCGAAAGCTTTATAACCGGAAGGATCTCATGGTTAACTATTCCCTGCAGCCTGTGCTTCCCAGGAAGCGTTCAACTTAGCAAAATGTCCCCTCACTCCTGTCAAACAGGTAGAGGGGACGTTCCTGTATTTGAAGCTGCTTCTTTTAGTCTGATTGCCCTACACAGGACATAAGGCCTGTTAATCCGTTTACGCTCCATGACAGATAACCGGAATCCCCTTATAAACCATCTCGTAAAGAGCCGGAACCGATGCGGGAGGAAGATTGATGCAGCCGTGGCTTCCGCTTTTCTGATAAATGACTCCGCCGAATTTTCCCCGCCAGCTGGCGTCATGAAGGCCGATGCCTCCGTTAAAAGGCATCCAGTAGGACACAGGGCTTTCATATTCATAGCTGCCGTCCGCCAGCTTTTTTCCTCGCAGAACCCGATCCTTCTCCTTATAGGCAAGGCTGTAGATACCGGCTGGAGTCGTGTAATTCTTGGAAGCATTTCCGGTTACACAGGGAGCTTCCCACACTAGCTTCCCTTCCTTGAACATATAAACATGCTGTCCTGTCAGATCCACCTCCACATAGGTTGTTCCCCAATCAGGGGCTGTTCGGCTTGCAGCAGTGGCTGCATAAACCGGCTCCCGCTCTACAGGCTCTGCAGCCGGGCCAGCCTGAAGCAAAGAGATAAGAGCCGCGGTTTCTCCAGCTACGTCAATTTTCCAGCCATAAGGACCTGTCAGGGCTACTTCAGTACCTGTGGCAGTCAGAAAGTTCCTGACTGTACCTACCGTATCATATCTGGCCGCCAGCCCGCTTACAAAGGCAGCCACTGCGTCTTTATCCACCTCTGTCATCCCATTGACCGTTCCTCTGAGCCAGGAACATATAGTTTCTCCTGTAACCGTCTCTGTCTCCCCGCCGAAGCTGTAGTGAATCTCCATCTGACGGTACTGGTTCATTCTGTCGCATAAGGCTGCCAGGGATGGATCGTTCTCCCACAAACTGACCTGAGTATAGCAGCCTGCCTCATCCACATCCACAGAAGTCTGCCCTGCATGAACTGCTTCAAGGATCAGAGAGGTTGTTTTCTCCACATCTACGCTGTTACCCTGAACAGCGGGAATGATTGTATAAGGCTTCCCTTCCTCATAGGCAGATATGAAGGCGTCCCTGGTTGTAACAATGCCGGAACCGCCGATGAGTGAAAGTCTTCCAATTCTTTCCAGCAATGCTTCCTGGCTGAAGGCTGCCGTCAGAGCCATGGTATGTTCATTATCCTCGTTAGGGCCTGCGTTACGCCCTGCGGCGTTCTGAGCGTCTAAAATGGCCTGCAATCCTTCTGGAGAAATTCCCACACGGTAAGCAATATCCGTTCCTTTAATGGTTTCTACGGCTCCCCCTCGTTCCTTGATTGTAAGTGTATATTCACCTGCGTAAAAGCCTTCAATCCTCTCCCTAGCCTCTGCTACCGTAAGACCTCCGATTCTCACTCCGTTCACCTTTGTGCCAGAAACAAAACGGGAGGCATCTGCTGTCTGAGCCGCAAGTACCGTCATAGCTGAAAGCACGATACAAGCCGCCGCTGTTACGGCTAGCTTCGCTATTTTATCCATTGTCCGATCTTTTACACTGCTTTTTAATATCATTAAAATCTCCTTATTCATCTACTACCGTTATGCTTTCGATTACCGGCTGGTTCTCCTTTGCCACCGTGCCGTTTCCGTCCTCTGTCTGGACGGCCTCACAAATCGCGTCCACAACCTCCATCCCATCGGTTACATAGCCAAAGCATGCATAATCTCCATCCAGAAAGGCGCTGTCCTGATGAACAATAAAGAACTGGGAGCTGGCGCTGTCCATTAATGCAGAGCGAGCCATAGAGATGGCTCCTCTTGTATGGGACAGAGGATTGTCCACACCGTTATTGGCAAATTCTCCCTTAATCTCCTCACCTGAGCCTCCCATGCCTGTACCTGTTGGATCTCCTCCCTGAATCATAAAACCGTTTATAATCCGGTGAAAGGTAAGTCCGTCATAGAAGCCTTCTTTTGCAAGCTTTAAAAAATTGGCTACCGTTATGGGCGCTGCATCTCCATCCAGCTCAACCTGTATGGTTCCGTAGTCCTTTATATTGATCGTTGCATAGTGCTTTCCGGCTGCCGCCTTTAGAGCCTCTGAATCATCTGCCGCTGTATCCTCTGCTGCTTTCTCCACATTTGTTTTCTCTGCTGCCGTTGTCCCGTCAGCCTGGGTCTTATCCTCTGACTGAATCTTGGTTTCAGCTGCCGGTGTCTTTGTTTCCCCTTTGCTCTGGCAGCCGGCCAGCATAGCCAATGCCAATGCCAATGCTGACGCACATACGCACATCCATTTTTTCATTGTTATGACTCCTCTTTATATATAAACCTTTTAGACAGAGCTGTTTTTACATAACAGCTTTGCTGACTCATATTGTAACACTGAACGGATGCCTGCGTAAAGTAGTTTATAGAATTATTATATTCTTCTTGCATGTTAGGAATTATTTATTTCCTATTGCATATAACGCTCTTTTGTGATATAAATAATATAAATTAACATTTCTTTTGGCATGTTACTGTTGAGTCAGGCAATACCAAGAAGCTTCTTAGTAATAAGGAGTTTTTTGGTATTTTTTATTTTAGCGGGGTATAATATGAGGGTAGAAAAAATCTGGAATAATAACATAGTATCAGCCCTAAACGAGTTAAACGAAGAATTAATATTGATCGGAAAAGGAATTGGGTGGAACGTTAAGCCTGGCAGCGAGATTGAGCCTGGACATGTGGAGAAGATATTCAGACCCGACAAGTCTGTATCCGCTAAGAAAATGGACCAGATTTTAGCGGAAATACCCATTGATATCATTGAAGTAACCTATGAAATCATTGATATAGCAAAGGAAGCTCTTAATACTGATTTGTGCGCTAGCGTTTATCTGGCCATAGCCGATCATATTCATTTTGCCGTTATACGTTACCGTCAAAATTTGCCTATCCAGAATCCACTATACTGGGAGGTAAAAAGACTTTATAAAAAAGAATATGAAATTGGCTGCAGAGCCCTAAAGCTTATCCAACAAAAGCTAAATCTTTCACTTCCTGAGACAGAAGCGGCCTCAATCGCAATTCATTTAGCCAATGCACAGATGAATACTGATATTGAAGGCATCATTCATATTGCGCAGATCGTCCAAAATTGTCTGAATATTGTAAAGAAGGACTTTTCTATAGAATATGATGAGGATTCATTGGACTATCAAAGGTTTATAAGGCATTTAATGTTTTTTGCGGAAAGGATTCTTTCAAACAAGACCTTAAACGGAGATGATTTTCTATATAAAATAGTAGTCCGCAAATACCAGAGGGAAGCAAAAACAGCCAAAAAAATAGGCAAATATATAAAACAGGATTTTTCATATGTGCTGGGAAATGATGAATTCGCCTTTTTAGTTGTACACATCCATAGGGTACTAGAAGCGAATTCTAAAAAAATATAAAAAGGAGAAGAAAAAATATGTTTAAACAATTACAAAAACTTGGGAAAGCATTTATGCTTCCCATCGCAATCCTGCCTGCGGCAGGCCTGCTACTTGGAATCGGAGGCTCCCTGTCCAATCCAACTACTATCGCTGCTTATCCTATTTTAAATGTAGCATGGCTGCAGGCAATATTTCAGATTATGAGTGCAGCCGGCAACATTATTTTTTCGAATTTGTTTTTACTGTTATGCATCGGCCTTTGCGTCGGTCTGGCAAAAAAGGACAAGGGAACTGCGGCTTTAGCAGGCGTAGTAGGCTATTTAGTCATGAATGCTACAACAGCGGCAATGCTGAGTATTTTTAAGCCTGACGGCAATGCGATCGATACCGGCGCCGTGGGCGCAATCGTAGTTGGATGCGTCACCGTCTATTTGCATAATCGCTATCGGAATATCCAGCTTCCCTCTGCCCTGGGCTTCTTTGGAGGATCTAGGTTTGTTCCTATTGTTACCGCATTTGCTTCTATCTTTATAGGCGGCGTCTTTTTCCTTATATGGCCGGCATTTCAGGCATTACTGATTTCCAGCGGTGAATTCATTTCAAAGTCAGGCCCCATAGGCACCTTCTTTTACGGATTTTTAATGCGCCTGTGCGGGGCAGTGGGACTCCACCATATGATCTATCCCATGTTCTGGTACACTGAATTAGGAGGAGTTGAATCAGTGGCAGGGCAGATGGTTTCAGGAGCCCAGAAGATATTCTTCGCGCAGCTGGCCGATCCTTCCCACCAGGGTCTGTTTACAGAAGGAACCCGTTTCTTTGCAGGCAGATTTGCAACTATGATGTTTGGACTTCCTGGAGCGGCCCTTGCTATGTACCATAGTGTGGATAAACGTAAAAGAAAAGCTCTGGGAGGCCTCTTCTTAAGCGCGGCTCTCACTTCTTTTATTACTGGAATTACAGAGCCTTTGGAATTTATGTTTTTATTTGCAGCTCCCTTGCTGTATGTTTTCCATTCGTTTTTAGACGGCGTTTCCTTCTTTTTGGCAGATATTTTAAATATCTCCATAGGAAATACCTTTTCAGGCGGTGTAATTGATTTCCTGCTGTTTGGTATTTTACCAGGAAATGATAAAACACATTGGCTATTCGTTCCTGTAATAGGTATCATTTGGTTTTTCCTATACTACGTTAGCTTCCGGTTCTTTATACAAAAATTCAATATTATGACGCCTGGACGTGGAGAGGAAGCAGAGGGAGCGGCAGAAACAGTTACTACAAAAGAATCATTAAAGAAGGATGCGGTTACAATTATAGAGGCATTAGGAACAGCAGATAACATTGAAGATGTGGATGCTTGTATTACCCGCTTAAGAGTAGCAGTAAAAGACAGTTCCAAGGTAGACAAGCAAACCTTAAAACAGCTTGGCGCCATAGACGTATTAGAGGTAAAAGGCGGAATTCAGGCTATATACGGAGCAAAAGCAATCTTATATAAAAATATTATTAATGATTTATTAAATATAGATGACTAATTGTTCTTTGCCCTTTAGAAAGTGCTAATATACTATTGCAATTTTTATAAACGGCCTGCTGAAGAAGTAAATACCAAATTTCTAAATCAATTCTAAACAAAACAGCAAGATCGTCTGTATTGAAATTCAAACGACCCTGCTGTTTTTGTTTTCCTCACTAAGAGTTCCCACTTTGATGAATATGAATCAGACGTATCTTTAAGTCTTACATCAATGACAGATACAGCTTCTTGATGTCCTCCAGAGACGGCTCCTTTGGATTGCCCGGGCGGCAGGCGTCATCCATTGCAGACTGGGACAGGAAATCCACGTCCTCCGGCTTTACTATTTCTTTTAAATTGGCAGGGATGCCTACATCCGCAGACAGCTGCCTTACTGCCTCAACGGCTGCCCTGCGGTACTCCTCCTGGCTCATGGTCTCCACGCCTTTTACGCCCATTGCAACTGCAATGTCCCTAAACTTGGTTCCTGTGCAGGGCGCATTGTATTCCATCACAGTAGGAAGAATAATTGCGTTGGCCACACCGTGAGGTGTATCATAAAGAGCGCCCAGTCCGTGAGCCATAGAGTGAACTATGCCCAGACCACAATTAGAAAAGCCCATACCGGTCAGATACTGACCCAGGGCCATGCCTTCCCTTCCCTCCGGCTCGTTCTCCACTGCCCCCCGCAGGCTGCGTGCAATCACCTCAATGGCCTTTAGGTTGAACATATCGGTCATTTCCCATGCCCCCTTGGTGGTGTAGCCTTCGATTGCGTGGGTAAGGGCGTCCATACCGGTAGCTGCTGTCAGCCCTTTGGGCATGGTGTCCATCATCTCCGGATCTACCACTGCCACTACCGGAATATCATGGGTATCTACACAGACAAACTTACGTTTTTTCTCTACATCCGTAATTACATAATTAATTGTAACTTCGGCAGCAGTACCTGCTGTGGTGGGAACTGCGATAATAGGCACTGACGGATGCTTGGTAGGAGCCACTCCCTCCAGGCTTCTTACATCTTCAAATTCGGGATTGGTAATAATAATGCCGATGGCTTTGGCTGTATCCATAGAAGAGCCGCCGCCGATGGCAATGATATAGTCTGCGCCTGCCGCCTTAAATGCGGCTACTCCTGTCTGCACATTCTCAATGGTCGGGTTCGGCTTAATGTCGGAATAAATTTCATAAGCCAGCCCTGCCTCATCCAGCACACTTGTGACTTTACTGGTCACGTTAAACTTGATCAAATCAGGGTCGGAGCACACAAAGGCTTTCTTAAAGCCTCTCGCCCTTGCCTCATTCGCAATCTCGGCAATGGCCCCAGCGCCATGATAGGATGTCTCATTTAATACGATTCTGTTTGCCATACGATTCTCTCCTTTTCTTATTTATCTTCCCGGACGGCCGGTACTTTAGGTTTTTTCTTTGTTAATATCATAACAACCATAAGGGTAAAATAAAAGTGACAAACATCTGAGTCTGTCACTTTTTATATTTTTTGTGAATATTCACCATTCCAATTGTTTACTATATACAAAACAATCACAGCAGCCTCAGACCTTCAAAGACCTCTGCCAGCTTCGGCGGCATCGCCTCCACTAGCTTGGCTGACATAGCTGACGGGGAATCTCTCATACCTCCCAGCACCCATTTTACTGTCATGTAAACAGAACCCTGACAGTACATCTCAAGGAGGAACCGGATCTCAGAGCTTAAGGGCTGGCTGGTCTTTCTGGCAATCAAATCTGTGTAAAACTGAAGAATCAGTTCAAAATCATGCTCCTTTAAGGAGTTCTGGGCGTCGCAGCGAAAGGTGCCTGTGAAAAACACCTTTTCATTCACCAGAAATTCAAACTTCCGAGCAAGACTCTCTCCAACCGTATGTCCCATGCCAATCTGTTCAAAGGATTGGAGCACCAGCTTGTCAAAATACCAGTTGATTAAATCATATTTGTCCAGAAAGTTCCTGTAAAAGGTCTGCCTTGTAACGCCGCAGCCCTCCACAATCTGTTTCACCGTAATCTTTTCCACCGGCTCTGTCTTCATACACTCCTTCATAGAATCAGCCAGCCTATATTTTGTTTTCTCCTGCCTGCTTATCTCTGCCATGGAATCCCTTCCTTCCTATGGCTTCCATTATACTAAAAATTCAAGACGGCCGCTACCTGTTTTTAAAAATGCTTACCATTGCCCTCCACAGTTTTACAAGCACATTCCACATACGCCTGAGAGGACTTACCTGGGCTTTGGCAGCCTCTGCGTCCGCTGTCTTGGCCGTATCGTCATCCAGGCTGATCTCATCGGTTCTCAGCACAATCTGGAGTGTCTTGGGCGCCCTATTCTTCTCGGATGTAAAGGAAATCTTTTCCGCAGACGGTTCCATAAAAAGAAAGCGGTTCTCTGTGTCGAATTTATCCAGCTCATTGTCCATGGTATCCTTCATGGTACGGCCTGCATGGCGCATGGAGGCCGTGCTGTCCAGAACATTCAGACTTTTATCCAGCAGCTCCATACTTCCCCTCAGGCTGTCTCTAGCTGCCGCATCAAAATCATTGCTGGTATCCTTTAACGTATTCTGCACAATCGTCAGAGTGCTGACGCTGCTATTTAAAGCGTCCGTGGTGCAAGTGACCAGCTCCTTTGTATCGTCCAAGCAGGCCTGAAAATCCGGATAATATACGTCTAAAGAGTCATTTAAGGCGGTAACATCCTCAATGAGCATATCCAGGTTATCTACCAGCTGGCTGCTGTACTTGGCAGCGTCGGAGGTATCAGCCATAAGGCTGGACATAGCCTCTGCCAGCTTTTTGCTTTGACCTGCAATGACCGCTAAAGACTTCCCTTTACCGGTAAGTCCGCTGATAATATCCGCCGCGCTGCCTGCTCCCAGCAGCACAGTCTCTCTCTTTTCTTTTGAAAGAGAGGCCTTTCCCAGCGTCTGGGACGAAGAGGGGATGCTGGCATTCTCGTTGGAGGTATCTGGCACTGCATTGCTTTCAGCGCTATCCGAGCTGCTGATCGAGCTCTCATTCGCCGTCTCATTCTCGCTCTTTGCCGGCTCCTGTGCGTCTTTTTCTTCCTCCCTGCTGTTAACGCTGTCTGCTGCCGGTTCCTCCTGCTTCTTTACAGCTTCGTCAGAGACGCCGCCGGTCTCCCGTTCCGAGGTTTCTTCAGCCCCCTTTGAAGTATCCTGGGCCTTACCCTCGATTCCCAGATAATCATCGCTCCAATATACCTCCTCATCCTCATTTGCATCCTCATCCTCCATCTCATCAGCATAATAGAGGCTGTTTGCGCGGAGGCTGGAATTTCTTGCTGATTTTAGGTTCATCATAAATTGATCTTCATTCTGCCGCAGCTTAAAATCCAGCAGTATCAGCTGTTCCATAGCAGACTGAAGCTCAGGCAGAGTTTTACTTATATCCTCTGAACTGCTCTTAATATTCATGAGCCTGTTATACAGCTTCTGGAGAGGCTCCTGCATGTCTCCCAGCGTATTTACGATGTTGTTCATACTTTCATGAACGACATCGGCGGCATCCTTGGCTGTCTGGAGGTATGGCACCATAGCGCCCATCTGATTGGACATAGCAGTCAGAGCCGCCAGCGCCTGGTCATTACCTGCCAGAATGCTGTCCTTTCCTGCGCTCCATTTCTGACGGGCACGTTCCGCAGAATCCATCCCTGCCTGCACCTGGTTTACGCCCTCTCTCATTCCTTCCACTGATAATGCCATCTGCTCCATACTGTCATAGAGCTGATCCCCTGCTTCCTTCCAGGTATCCTTCGATTCCTTTAGATCCTTAATATGCTCTAGATCCTCTATGGTGCCAGGAACCATAGACAGGATAACACCGGTGGTCTCAAAGCTGTCAGTTCCAATGCGAACGGTAAAGTCCCCCTCCTCTCCAGGAAGGGCGGAAAATATCACTGTTGTCATTGCTCCCAGATTCTGGGTCTGGGACCCATCTGCTTCCACACTATAGCATTTTGACATATCCACAGGAATGGCTGCCATCAGGAGCATATTATTTTGGTAGTAGGGCTTTGCCTTGTCATTGGGCTTTGCCTTAATATTGATTTCCACCAGACCGGAGGCTCCTGCCAGCTTATCCGCATCTGTGGGAACCCCATTTAACTTGTAGGAAACGTCAAACTTCCAGGGAAGCTCCACCTGATCCATATCCATGGTGCACTGGTAGTAAAAGCGTCCCCTCTGATCCTCTGGCATCGTCCATTTTACCAATCCCTCCTCCAGAACAGGCACTGCGTCATTGGTCATATTTTTTACATCCAGGTAGTTTCCGTAATCGATAAATTCTGTCCTTCCGTTGAAATTGCAGCTTTTTACCACATTTACCTTTGTAGCGGCTCCATAGAAGTCCAGGTTCACATACATAGTTTCATCCACATCCACAGCCGCCTCAGCGCCGTATACAGACAGATCTCCTCCTATTCCTGAACAGAGCATCAGAACTGACAGGCTGCCTGCTATGATACGTTTCCATTTATACCTCAATCTATATTTCATCACTGCTCACCTCCGCTGATTCTTTATGTTCCTTTGCAGTTTTTGTGCCGGACATTTTCCTTGCTATCGTTTCCCTGGCTGTCCGCGTCAGAACACGGCGGCGCTCTCTCCGGCGCTTGACATGCCTTTGCAGGCGCTCCCACTCATTGCTGGTAATCATCCGGTCAAAGAGAACCAGAAGCGCCGGAAGCACAGTCAGCACCAGAAGCACGCTAAGCAGCGCACCTCTCCCAATCAAATGGCCCAGATCTCCGATAGCTGCCGTAGAAGATATAAAATGAATGATATACCCTGCCAGAATGATGATGGCGCCCGATGTAAAGATGGACGGGCAGGACAGCATCAATGCCCGAACGCAGGCCTCCTTTCTGGAAAGGCTCCTGCGGCTTGACACATAATTGTTCGTCAGCAAAATGGAATAATCCACCGTCGCTCCCAGTTGAATGCTGCTGACAATAATGTATCCCATAAACACCATGGTCTCCCCCATCAGATAAGGAATGGCCATATTAAGGAAAATTGCCACCTCAATGGGTATCATAACAATCACAGGTATGATAAGGGAGCGGAAACTGAACATAACTACCAGAAATACGCCTGCCAAAGACAGCATATTCACGCGGGCGTTATCCGCCGTAATGGTCGTCTTAATGTCCTGGGTAGAAGGTGTCTCCCCTACCAGAAAGGACTGATCCGGGTAGTATTTTCTTACAATCCCTTCCAACTCATCTGCGCAGCGGAAAGCCTGATCGCTCTCTGTCTTAGTTCGTATGTAAATCAGCATCCTGCAATATTCCTCTGTGTGAAGCTGGCTGGTAACGGAATAAGGAAGAAAGTCTTCCGGTATCCCCTGGGGAAGGGTATCTGAAAGGGATGTAACGCTTTTGACATAGGGCAGCCCATCAATCTCTTCTGACATTGCTTTTTCTGCAACTGGGGAAGTATTAGGATACAACGCCAGCAGCATGTTGCTGCGGCCGAATTTCTCCGCAATCGCCTCATCATCTTCATAGACCTGGGTGCCCTCGCTTGCTCCTACTGCGCTGTTTCCAAAAAGGAAATCGTTCATTCCCTGAGCTACATAGGCAGGGGGAGCCAGAAGCGCTAGGATAATCAGTGACGCATAGCGCATCCTGTAAACCCATTGACTGAATTTGCGAAAGCTGGGCAGGAAAGGACGGTGCCGGGTTTTGGTGTTCCATTTCTCAAATTTCAAAATCATGGCAGGCATAAAGAACACGACGGTAATCAGACTGAAAACAATTCCCTTGGCCAGCACCAATCCCATATCAAAGCCGATGGTAAAGTTCATAAATACAAGAGCCATAAAGCCCACCACCGTAGTCAGGCTGCTGGCAAAAATGGAGTTTATAGCCGCGTCGATCGCTCCAACCATTGCTTCCTCGTCAGGCAGCCCCTTCTGCTTTTCCCTGGAATATGCATCCAGCAAAAAAATGGAATAGTCCATAGAGGTAGCCAGCTGGAGAACCATAGCCACATTGTTGGTCAGAAAGGACACTGTACCGATAAAAATATTGGTTCCCCTATTTAAAAGGATCGCCACACCCATAACCAAAAGAAATAGGACAGGCTCTGACCAGGCGTTTGTGGTAATGCACAGCACCACAAATATCATAATAACCGCAACCGTGAGAATCAGGTGCATCTCACTTTCCACATTTTCTGTCAGAGACTTGTTCTGTACAGCCATACCCACATAGCTGCCCTTGTCTCCTGTTATTGCTTTCATCTCGTCAATAGCCTGAGATGTTTTCTGCGATGTATCCCCTTCCTCAAAGGTGACATCCATCACTGCGCATCCATCCTTATAATAGTCCTCAATATCCTTTTCATTGATAAAATCCTCGCCAGAGTAGATATTTACTATATTGTCACACCAAAGAACCTGATCCACTCCGTCTACGGCCTCCAGCTTATCCTTATATTGCTTGGCCTCATAAAGAGTTACATCCTTTAACATCACTCTGGCCGTACCCGGATATCCAAACTCCTTTTCCATTAAATCCAGACCAATACAGGATTGAGCCGTCTCCGGCAGATACTCCGTCAGGTCATAGTTGACATTGACAAACAGCATTGCGAACAGTGAAAAAAGGCATCCGGCCGCAAATACACCTTCTATCCAGCCCTTCTTATGTATAATAAATCTTGCCAGGCGGCAGGAGATTTTTTCCTTCCTTACTCCTTCCTGCTCATTTACCCTGTCTTTTCTCCCTTTTAACTTGCTTAAGAGTTTCTGTCCCATATCTCATGCTCCTTATGCGGCTGCTTTTCTTTAAAATTCGCTGTTTTTCCCCATACGCTGTACAGATGCTTTAACGCATGAGAATTACCATAAAATAATGCTTTCCCTCCAGCTCCCTGTGCGCCATTCCCAGCTGCCGGTAATATTCCAATGAATAGGCACGGTTGCTTTTGGAAGCGGACCTGCGTCCAGCTTTATCCATTATCTTGTCAAATGCTTCCGATTCATCCTCACAGGCTCTGACGTAGAGCTCCAGCAACGTCCTATTGCGGTAAATTGAGTTGATTCCGGAAAGATACTCCTTTAAATCTCCCTCTCCCGGTATCAGATTGGCTGTGTATCCTTGCTGGATTGCTCCGTCCAGACGGCAAGCCGCCAGCTTGTTCAGATCCATATTCATAGTAAAGCCTGCATAGCGGTCATAGGGGCGGTGCATATCACCATCATATTCATCCTCATCATCCGGATGTGCGTCGAAATACTGTTCCTTCTTTTCCTCGTTCAAACGATCCAGAAGGCCCTGAGCTGTCTCGTCATAGCAACCTGCGTCATAAGCGCCTCCTCCGGTATTCGGCGCCCAGGAGGCAGACGCCAGGGCGCCATCAGACGTGAATTGGTAACATCCTGTATCCAGATTCAGCTCTCCCAGGTTCATAGCCCCGTCCTGATGAAAATAGTACCAATCTCCATCAATCTCTCTCCACCCAGTAACCATTAAACCGTTATCATCCATGTAATAGGTTCTTCCGCCATCTGTAAGCCAGCCATGATGAAGAGAGCCGTCCCTTTCCTGCCAGTACCAGCCACTGCTGCTTTGATGCCAGCCCGGATTACATGAAGCCTGTGTGCCAAAACTTTGAGTACAGCTAGGGAAGTCCCGCTGATCCCTCTGAGGTTTGTTGCTTTCCACCCCACTAGCCCCAGGCTGAAAACCGGCGCTCTGCTCTGCAGCCCACGCAGCCCCAGCTTCCATATTCCCCAGTCCTTCGACGACAGACAGGATAACTGCAGCTGCCATTGCTTTCATTTTTTTATTGACCATTCTTTCATCTCCCGACAGTTTATAGTCTATTAGTTATATTTTGTGCATTTATATTGCTCGTATTTATTAATTGACATTTGTTGATTTATTGACTATAATGGATTATACTAAGAGAAAGCCAAAGATACAATGATTAATTTTGCGACAAATGATTATTAATATACATTTTTTATTTTTTTGTTTATTATATAATTATTAAAAAAATGTAAAATCAATAAGATGAACGGGCCAATGGCCCCCTATGTCCTGTCTGAAATTTGCGTTCTCAGAAAGTAAATGATAGATTGCAGGAGGTAATTTTCAGGCATGCCATAGCCTTATATCAAAAACAAAGGAGGCACATCAGATGAGCGCAGAGGCAGTAGACCGCAGAGTACGAAAAACCAGAAAGCAGCTTAGGGAATGTCTTATATCGCTGTTAAAGCAAAAGAAGGTACAGGATATAACCGTCCGTGAGCTGACTGACATGGCAGATTTAAACCGAGGAACCTTTTATCTTCATTATAAGGATGTCTATGACCTGCTGGAAAAGACAGAGACGGAGCTCCAGACAGATTTTTATGAACTTTTGCAAAAGCACGACGCCAAGGATTTACAGCAGCGTCCGGCTGTCCTCTTTGAAGAAATCTATACCTTAGTTTATAACAATGCCGATCTCATTGAAATACTTTTGGGGGAAAACGGAGATTTAAATTTTGTGAATCGCCTGAAACAGCTGATTCAGGAAAAATGCATCCACGACTGGATGGAGATATTCCGCACAGACAATCCCCTTGTATTTGACGCTTTCTGTTCCTTTATTGTATCCGGCTGCGTAGGTTTGGTTCAACATTGGCTCAAATCAGGCTTAAAAGAAGCTCCTGGGGAAATGGCAGGACTAACCGAGGTATTTATCACAAAAGGAATTAATGTACTGGAAGGTAAGCCTAACCTGTGATAAAATGTCTATGCAGGCAAGGGCAGCATAAGAAGCACTATCCCTGTAAGCACCACATGAAACGCCCGTAAGGAGGGCGCTGGAAAGGCAGAGGTACATAAATGGAATTTCAAACTACTAAGACTCAACTGTCGCAGAGAGCTACGGTTCGCATAAAAAAGGGGATGGGCCGTTCCTTAAAGGCAGGAGGGGCCTGGATATACGATAATGAAATCGATATCATCACCGGGTCTTTTACGAACGGAGAGCTGGCACTTATAGAAGATTATGACGGCTTTCCTCTGGGTACAGGCTTTATTAACACCTGCTCAAAGCTCACCGTACGAATGATGTCCAGAAAAAAGGATGCGGTAATAGACGAGGCATTTATCGAAATGCGGGTACGCAATGCCTGGGAATACAGAAAGGCAGTGACGGACACCTCCAGCTGCCGCCTTATCTTCGCAGAAGCTGATTTTCTTCCTGGCATGATCGTTGACAAGTTTTCCGATGTGCTGGTGGTGGAATCTCTGGCGCTGGGCATTGACCGGTTTAAGCAAATGATTGTGGAAAAGCTGAAGAAGGTTCTTGCGGAGGACGGCGTTATCATACGGGGTGTGTATGAACGCAGTGATGCTAAGGTACGGCTTCAGGAGGGGATGGAGCATTATAAGGGCTTTATCGGAGAGCCCTTCGTAACCAAGGTGGAGATTATGGAAAACGGCGTCCGCTATCTGGTAGATGTGGAGGACGGTCAGAAAACAGGTTTCTTTCTAGATCAGAAGTATAACCGGCTGGCTGTCCAAAATCTCTGCCGGCGCATCCGTCCGGATCGGGTGCTGGACTGCTTTACCCACACCGGCTCCTTTGCGTTAAATGCAGGGCTGGCAGGCTCCAGGGAGGTTCTAGGTATAGATGCCTCCCGGCTGGCTGTAGACCAGGCTGCTGAAAATGCCGCATTAAACGATCTCCAGAACCGGGTACATTTTCAATGCGCCGATGTCTTTGACCTCCTTCCCGGTCTGGAGCAGAAGGGAGAGACATTTGACGTAGTGATATTAGATCCGCCGGCATTTACCAAATCCCGGAATTCCGTCAGAAATGCTATAAAGGGCTACCGTGAGATAAACCGCCGGGGAATGAAGCTTGTAAAGGACGGCGGCTATCTTGCCACCTGCTCCTGCTCCCATTTCCTAACTCCGGATCTATTTTCGAAAACCATTCGGGAAGCCGCCGGCAATGCGCACAAAAGGCTTCGCCAGATCGAATACCGTACTCAGGCCAGTGACCATCCAATCCTTTGGTCTGCGGACGAAAGCTATTATCTGAAGTTCTTCATTTTCCAGGTATGTGAGGAACCATAAACCTTAAATATGCAGGAACAACATGATTTTATGCAGATTGTATACTGACCCGGATCGGTTGGCAACATGCCGCCCAGAAAAATATAACATTAACGGCTTTAACTATTAACAAAAAGCAGGAAATCTTTGATAGGCTTCCTGCTTCATAACGTTATTTGAGAAAATACCACTTAATTTCTTTGGGATAATAAATATCAGATTCAATTATCATTATACTTCACATTTAATCCGATATACAAACCTATACTTATCTAAAATTGTTAAGCCCGTAACGTCCCCTTCCCAAAGCCCTTTCATTAAAGCAGAACATACTTAAGCACAAACAGTACAGCCAGAATATACATCAAAAGGCTTATCTTCTTCTCCTTGGCGCGCCCTGACAGAAGATTAATCACTACATAAGAAATAACTCCCATAGCGATCCCCTCGGAAATACTGTACATAAACGGCATTGCAATAATACAGATATAAGATGGCAAAGCTTCCGTCAGGCCTGAAAAGTCAATCTTCGTAATCGACGTAATCATCAGAAAGCCTACGATGATCAAAGCTGGAGCTGTCGCAAAGGAAGGAATTGCAAGGAAAATAGGCGACAGAAACAGGGACAGACCGAACAAAACGGCTGCTACCACTGCCGTAAGCCCTGTTCTTCCTCCTTCCGCCACGCCGGAAGCGCTCTCTACAAAGGTTGTGGTCGTAGAGGTGCCGAATACAGCTCCCACCGTGGTTCCTATGGCATCAGAGAGCAGGGCGCCTCTAAGCTTCGGAAGCTTTCCGTCCTTATCCAGCATATCTGCCTTGGAGGCAACTCCAATCAGGGTTCCCAGCGTGTCAAACATATCCACAAATAAAAAGGCAAACATAATCATCAAAAAATCCAGGGACAAAAGACCGCTAAAATCCATCTTAAAGAGAGTAGGAGACATGCTTGGAATATGCAGCCCCCCTGAGAAGTCAGGCAGTACACTGAACATTCCCAACTCCACATTGGGCTGATACAGTCCTGTCAGTTCACAAATAATTCCTAAAAGCCAGGTAATAAGGATACCCCACAAAATATTTCCCTTTACCTCCTTCACGACTAAAATGGAAGTAATCAGAACTCCAAGCAAGGCTAATATTACGGTAATTCCTATGGAATTGAAGGTCCCTGCCTCTATTGCGCCCTTAAAGGAAAACATAGATACCAGCGTTGTGCTTCCAACTACGATCTTCGCATTCTGAAGACCGATAAAGGCGATAAAAAGACCGATTCCAGCCGACACTGCATGCTTTAAATTCATGGGGATCGCATTGAAAACCGCTTCACGCACATTGGTCAGCGAAAGCGCGATGAATACGATACCCTCCACAAATACGGCTGCCAAAGCCATCTGCCATGTATAGCCCATCTGAAGAACTACCGTATATGCAAAGTAAGCATTCAATCCCATACCAGGCGCAAGAACAAAGGGATAGTTTGCTAATGCAGCCATCAGCAGGGTTGCAGCTAGGGACGCCAGGGCTGTGGCTGTAAAAACCGCTCCCCTGTCCATTCCAGTTTCACTTAAAATATTGGGATTTACTGCCAGAATATACGCCATAGTCATAAACGTGGTAATACCGGCAATTACTTCCGTTCTCACGTCCGTCCTGTTCTCCGACAGATGAAATATCTTCTCTAAAAATCCCTGATTTGCTTTATTCTCCATACTTCGTGCCTCCTTGGTTTCATACTACGGTTTCTACTTGCATAGAAAGAACCCGGCCCCCCTTACCGCTCTTTCATCATGCTCCCTGCCCAATTTTAAAATACCTTCTTTCCCGCCACATACTTGGCTTCTATATGGCGCTCGTCTGCCAGGTAGATGAACCGCTCCAAACGCTCCTGCAGGCTCAAAGGCTGGGGATGCCTAAGACCGCTGTCATTTAGCACCAGCGCGTCAAACTCATAATCCGCCTCAAAGCTTCCCACCTTTCCGAAGAAGGAGCCGCCTCCTTTCGTACCAAGGTAAAATGCCTCCGTAAAAGTAAGGGGCTTTAAGCTCTCATCCTGCAGCCTCCATCTTAGCTTTGACACCTGAATGGCATCGGCCATGGCACGAAAAACAGAAGCGCTGCTTCCTCCTGCCACATCAGTCCCAAGCCCCACCTTAAGCCCCTGATCCAGATACCGCCTTACGGGAGCAATCCCTGAGGAAAGGTTGGTGTTGGACTGGGGACAATGAGCCACATATACCCCTCTCTCTCTCAGCCGCTCCGTCTCCTCTTCACCGGACCACACACAGTGCGCCATGATGGTTTTTACATCACCGCCGAACAGACCGAAGTGATCGTAGACATCGCCGTAGCATTCCGACCAGGGACAAAGCTCTTTCACCCAGGCGATTTCTCCCATATTCTCTGAAAGATGGGACTGAACCGGAAGTCCGTACTGCTCCTGAATCCCCTTTAGTTTCTCCATCAGCTCATCGGTGCAGGTGGGAATAAATCTGGGTGTAAGGATAGGCCGGGTATTCCTGTATCTGCCCTTTATCTCCTCCAGCCAGAGCCGGGTCTCCTTAATGGATGCCTCAGCGCTCTCCTCCACCAGAAAGTCAGGACAATTCCGATCCATATTCACCTTTCCCACCATGGTCTTAAGGCCTGTAGCCTCCATTAAATCCATCAGCTTCACCGTAGCCTCCCTGTGAAGGGTTCCGAAAATACAGGCTCTCGTGGTTCCGCCACGTTTTATGTCATCTGCAAAAATCCTATATGCTTTTCCTGCATACTCCCTGTCGCTATACCTGGCTTCTTCAGGAAAGGTTCGAGTGTTCAGCCAGTCCAGAAGCTCCAGATCCATGCCAAGACCTCTAAAGGGATACTGGGGAGCATGGATATGAAGGTCTGTAAGACCTGGAACAATCATTCTGTCTCTATAATCCATCAATGGAAACCCGGCATATATCTGCGGAAGCTCTTTATATACCCCTGCCGATCTGCCGTCCTCACAAACCAAATATCCCTGCTCCATACACTCCAGCCTATCGGCGTTATGACTGTAACAGATATTGCCCTTCAGCACAAATTTTTCTTCCATATGCTCCTCCTGTCTTTATATTTCCTCGGACAGCGACAAGCCTGAGCTTTTATGCGCAAAATCTTAGCACACAAAAAACCACCGCTGTTCACAAGGCCTCACATGCCTGCCCCCGGAACCCCGAAGCGGCATAAAAAGTGAAAACTTATAGTCAACTATTACGGTAGTTGGTAGAAACGCCCAACCTATTTTGAGCATATACAAGTTTTGTATCCTTATACGTTTATTCAGCTGCTTCATCTTCTGACACATTGAGTCTATCATATTTTACAATTATATGTCAATGAAATTGGTATTTTTTTGTGCATTTTCTATATTTTGTATAGGATATTTAATAAAACATTCGATTTTATCTAGTATGAATGTAAAAAACCGATATTCTTTTTTAAGAATATCGGTTCAGTCTGTAGATAATTTACAGATGTGAGTTTGAAAAAAACCGGGCATTATAGCGTGATGGAAAAAAGGCGGTATTAAAATTATATTTTGCTATCTTCCCAGCGCGTCAGCAAGCCTTTTTATCTTTTCCCTCTCTCCTATCACCACCAGAGTATCTCCCTCATGAAACACATAGTCAGGCGTAATATCCGTAGTCAGCCAGTCCCCGCGGCTGATCGCAATAATATTCACTCCGTACCGGTTTCTGAGCTGAGCTTCCAGAACCGTCTTTCCCGATAGGCTGGCATTCAGCTTCAGCTCTGAAATGTCCACAGCTTCATTAAGCTCAAAGAGATTGAACACCCGCTTTGATATCAAGCCTTTGGCCAGCCGCACCGCCATATCCCTCTCCGGATATACGACCTGTGCTCCGATCTTTTCAAGAATTTCTCCCTGCTCCGGGCTGTTGGCCTTAGATACCACTTGAGGCACTCCCAGATTGATGACATTTAAGGTGGTAAGAATACTTACGTCCACCTTATCTCCAATGCACACCACTACTACGTCACAATTCTGAATGCCAGTATCACGCAGCGTCTCCTTTTGTAAATCCCTTACCACATAGGCGTGCTCTGTAAGCTGCCTCATCTTCCTGACCTTTTCCTCATTACAGTCCAGTACCATAATCTCCTTTCCTCCCTCTGCCAGGGTGGAAGCCAGGGCGCTTCCAAAGCGTCCCAGACCAATAATTCCGTATGACATTGCCTCTGTCTGTTTCCGTGTCATGTTCTATTCCTCCTATGCCATTGCAGTTTCTTTGCCTCTTACAGCTCTCATAGCCCGTTTCTCTATCCGATGCTGATGCTTCCTTCTGGAAACGATACTGACGTATCTGGTTTAAAAACCCATAGAGTAGCAATCGTTAAGGGCCCCAGCCTCCCAATGTACATAATCCCAATTTCCAACAGCTTACTCCAAGGCGACAGGCTGGGAGTAATGCCGGTAGATAGGCCCACTGTGCCGAAAGCCGAGGTTATCTCCAGCAAAATATCCTCAAAAGGAAGCTCAGGCTCCAGGATGCACATTAAAAAAATTCCCAGGCACACTGCCAAGCCTGATAAGGCTGTCACAATAGCCGCCTTATAGAAGGCTGCCTGAGGAATCCGGTAATGAAACGCATGGGGTTCCTCATTCATAGCCGCACCCTTTATAGTATGAAACAAGGTAAACAACGTACTAGTTTTAATACCTCCTCCGGTGGAGCCTGGCGACGCGCCGATAAACATCAGTACAGATACCGTTAAAATGCCTGCGGTTGTAAAATCTCCCAGAGGGAAGGTGGAAAATCCTGCCGTTCTGGCGGATACACTGGTAAAAAACGCGCCCAGCCAGGTAATATCCTCTGTAAACCGGATCAAAACCGTACCCAAAGCCAAAAGGATAAGGGATGTTACAATTACAGCCTTGGAGTGCAAGGTCAGCCTCTTAAAGGAACGCTTTCTGGCTATATCCATAATTACAAGAAAGCCCAGACCTCCGAAGATGATAAGGCCTGCCGTTGTCAGATTCAAAAGAACGTCGTCCTGGTAGGGAATCAGATTGCGAAGGCCGCCCAGAATATCAAAGCCGGAGTTGTTAAAAGCTGCCACTGAATGAAACAGGCTGATTCCCAGGGCTTTTAAAGGCGGATAATCACGGCTGAACACCAGGAAGCTTAGGAATGCACCTGCTCCCTCGAATATGAGCGTCGTCTTAAGCACATTCTTTACCAAACATACAATGCCTTTTCCTGAGTCCAGATTCATGGCTTCCTTTATCAGCAGACGCTCTTTCAGGTTCACCCGGCGGCCCAGAGCCAGTATCACTCCTACTCCAACAGAGGTCACCCCCAGACCCCCTATCTGGATCAGAAACGCTACCACTGTCTGCCCCGCCACTGTATATGTATCTGCCGTATCCACTGCGATAAGCCCCGTAACGCAGACTGCGCTGGTAGATGTAAACAGCGCGTCCACATAATGAAGCTCTACCCCGGGCTTCACACAAAAAGGCGCCATCAGCAGGACAGAGCCAGCCAGGATAACTACCAGAAAGCCAAGAGCTATAATTCTGGCAGGGGATTGTTTTTCTATGGATTTCATACGTTTATTCCTCCTGTATAGAGACAGTTTACCACCAATCATATAAAACAGGTGTAACGGAAACAGCCAAGGTGTAAAGATTATGTAAAGATAAAGGGGATTCTCTGTAGAATTTAGATTAGTTATGGTATACTTTGCTTATAGAACAAGGGAAAAATGTTTTATTACAGGCCATATATCCACTGGAGGTTTCTATCTATGAATAAAGCTGGAATTTTAGTAGTTGAGGATGACAAGGCAATTAAAAATCTCATAGCAACTACTTTGGAATTGCACGGCTACCGCTACATCTGCTGCGATAAGGGGGAGCTGGGTATTCTGACTGCGGCATCTCAAAGGCCGGACATTATTCTTCTGGATCTGGGATTGCCTGATATGGACGGAGTGGAGGTAATAAAAAAAGTCCGCTCATGGTCCAGCGCTCCTATTATCGTAATCAGCGCCAGAAGCGAGGATAATGATAAAATCGAAGCTTTGGATGCAGGTGCGGATGACTATCTTACCAAGCCCTTTTCTGTAGATGAGCTGCTGGCCAGACTGCGCTCTACTCAACGGAGGTTAAGCTATATGCAGACTCAGGCAGAGCGTCAGTCCCCTGTCTTTACCAACGGAGAACTGTCCATTGATTTTGCAGCCGGTTATGCCACTCTGGAGGGCAAGGAGCTTCACCTTACTCCTTATGAATATAAGCTTTTGAGCCTTCTGGCCCAAAATATGGGCAAGGTACTGACTCATTCCTTTATCGTCCGTGAGATATGGGGGACGACCTGGGACGGAGAGGTAGCTTCCCTCCGTGTCTTTATGGCCTCTCTCCGAAAAAAAATCGAAAAAAATCCTTCCCATCCACAGTACATCCAGACCCATGTAGGCGTGGGATACAGGATGCTGCGGAGAGAAGAGTAGGGATGTCTCCTGTAGGAAGCTTCTATCGTATCAATCCTTTTACAGCCCATTCATAGGTTTCCATAGCCTGCTGAAAATTCACATCTGCCTGACCCTTGGCTGCAACTGCTTCCAGATAAGCAGCCCTGGCTTCCAGATATTCCTGATTTGAAAGCATACCCAGCTCCATCTTGCGGGAGTCAGCTTTCCACTTGGCATCAGCCGCAGCCATAGCCGAGACTGCGGCATTCCAGGCTGTACGGCTTGACAGCACAGACTGGTACAATGCTTCTATCTGTGCATACATCGTTTCTTCATTCTGTTCAATTCTTCTCTGTCTGGAGTGCAGCTCTTTGTTCGTTCCCCTAAAGGAGGCTCCCCGTTCAGCTCTCAGCTCGTAGTTATTGCCAAGGGCTCTCCATTTATCCACCTCCAGTTTGATATCATCCGTCCGCGCACTGTCCGGCACAGGCATGGAGGCAAGTTCTATCTCTGCTCCAGTTTCGAATCCAAGAAGCATTGCCAGCTCTCCTTTGACCCGCTCCATCTCATCAAGCAGTGACTGGGAACGGCTGGCTGAAGCTGCTGCTGCCTGTGCTGCCTCCTCTGTCTCCCTCCAAGAAACGCCCCCGGTATCAAACTGCCGCCGGGCCTTTTCATACAGGCTCTGCTTTAGCTCTGCCTGTGCTGCCGCTCCCCCCTGCTCCAGCTTAAGGCTGTGGTAGGTTCCCATCAGGCTCTGGGCTGTCCAGATCATGGTATCCTCCATCTGTCTTAAAGCCATGGAGCTGGCGCTGCCTTTTGCAGAACGGATCTGCTTATCCATGTCTTTGGCTGCTTTCTCCAGAGTTTTGGCCTGTGCCCGGTAGCTTTCTGCTCCTTCGTTATCTCCTTCTTTCTCCAAGGAATCGGCCTCTTCTTTCAAACGGCGCCTGGTTTCCATAATATCCTCCCTGGCGCTCTCATACCTGCCCAGACGGCTGTCAAATTGAGCACGTTCCATCTGAACCTGAGGAGAGAACTCCTTAACCAGAGCTTCCAGATCGGCGTACTGAACCAGCTTTGGCCCGGCTGCCTCCTCTGCGCGGGAGTTCAGCATGCCTCCCCCATAAAAGGCAGTAACGGCAGCCAGAGCCAATGTCAGAAGGATTCGTCCAGTACAGTGCAAAACAGCGTTCTTCCTTAAGACTCTCTTTCTGAATCGTTCTCCCTGCCTCATACTATTCCCCCTCCGCCTGTGCCAGACCCTTCACCGCCCAACGGTAATTCTCCATAGCCTGACCGAACTTCAGTGCCGCCACATCCCTGGCTGACTGAGCTCCTGCCAGACTCCCCTGGCTTTTTAGCAGCCCATTCCGGGAAAGGGCTCCCAAGCTATAGCGGAGCTGGGCGGACTGTTGATCCTTCACTGCCAGCTGGTATTGTCCGTCTGCCAGCGCATAGTCTGACTGCGCCTGTTTTAAAAGCTTATATTTTGACTCTACATCAGCGGCGATCTGCTGACGGCCGGTTTCCACCTTTTTCTCCAGAACATCATACTGAGCGCCTTTATTCGTGTGCTTAAGCCGGCGCTCATTGGCATTTTGCGTATAATTTTGCTTAAGAGCCAGCTCTTTATCAGCCTCCAGGTCAATGACATCCGCCTCATCTAAGGAGGGAATCGGTATTTCCCGGATATCCGGCTGGGCATCGTAGCTCCATCCGGTCATGACGCAAAGCTCCCTTTTCAGAGCGTCCATCTCCTTCTGATTAGCCTCCACAGCAGCCTGAGCCGACTCCGTCTTTTCTCTGGCTGCCAGAAGCTCCGCCTGGGTAATCATTCCCCCTTCAGCTTTCACAGCCATAGCCTCGTACTCCGTCTTTGCGGAAAGAACAGCCTCATTGAGAGACGGTACGTTCTTTTCCTTCTGCCAGTAAGAATTCATCTTGGTCTGAGCCGACTGGACAAGAGCAGCCTCTGCCCGGTCATACTCCAGCTTTTTTATATAGCCGTCCTCGTTCTGGGCATCTGCCAGCTCCTGATTCTGTTCTGCCTGGACTCTTGCAAGGGCTGCGGAGGCCATGGCGCTGTCATAGCCTGCCTCTCCCTCCACAGCGGAATCCACCATCTTATCGCTGGAGGAATAGAGGCTGTCGGCCATATCCTGATATGCGTTTTTCAAGTCATCATGGCTCTTTCCCCTGTATTTATCGTACTCCAGGCGATTGTTAATTACAGTTGCGTTATACTCATGAATCAGATCCGCCAGTTCATGATATTCCATTACATTATCCCGCAGAGTTTCCCACTTCTCCGCGGAATAGGCAAACTCCGGTCCGGCCCATACAGTGCAGGAAAGAGCTGTACTGACAGCCAGGCCTATGCACAGGGCAGAAGCAAACCGTCTAAGGCAGTCCGAAGAACCGCCTTTTCTTTCCAAATCAAAGGCCTTTTCTCCTGCCTCCTTTTCCTTGTGCTTTATCATTTATGCCTCCTTCCTCTTGACTGTGCCTGAATGTTATCTAAAACTCTCTGCCCCTGGTCAGGAGCCTTGTCTTCTGTCCTGCTTCTTTCTCTTTTACTCATAGCGCAGTGCGTCAATGGGATCTGCCTTAGCCGCCTTGGAGGCTGGGTACAATCCGAAAAATATACCCACCACAGCAGAGAAGGTCACCGCCACCAATATCACCCCTGGCTTTATCACCACAGATAAGCCGAAGGCCATGCCTCCCAGAGATACCAGTCCCACACCCAGCAGAATTCCTATGATCCCTCCGCAGGCTGATAAAATAGCCGACTCTGTCAGAAACTGTATGAGAACGTCCTTTGTTCTGGCTCCCAGAGCCTTTCGGATGCCAATCTCCCTGGTTCGCTCTGTTACAGACACCAGCATAATGTTCATAATGCCAATCCCTCCAACCAAAAGCGAAATTGCCGCTATGCCTCCTACCGCCATAGAAAGAGCGCCCATAACAGAGTCCACGGAATTCATCTCCTCCATAGCTGTATAGATGCGCATATCCTTTGGCTCCCTGTTGTGAAGCTTTGCCATATATGCTTTAAATTTAGAAAAAAACTCATCCAAATTTATATCATCTGCCGCAAACACACGGACGTTAAAAAAGGAATCATTTGGCCGGGTAAGGAGCGTATAGGGAAGAAAGGCAGACCCTTTATCCTGGCTTTTTCCCATCATCAGCTTCTGAAAAGGGCTTATGTCCTTCCTGTACACTCCCACAACCGTGTAATCCTCCGTAGCTCCGGCAATAGTCGTCCGAAATGTCTTTCCCACCGCATTTTCCACTCCAAACAACAGCTTCGCGCTTTCCACGTCCATTACCACATTTCTTTTTCTTCCCAGAATATCCCCTTTATTGATGTAACGTCCGTAAATCACATTTACCGGCTGTACATCCTGATAGTTATAATCAATGCCCTGGTATTCAAAGCTGACCTTAGTCCGCTTATAGGAAGCGTCGCTGCTGGCATATGAATTGCTGTCGATATATGCAATATCATGCCCAAAGGCGGCCTTAGCCTGCTCTATTTCTTCCAGCGTAAAATAATCGCTCTCTCTCACATCCTCCACCCAATAGCCGATGGAGACGTATGCCTGTGTAATTCCCACATCCTTATATAGATCGGCAAACATACTTCTCATGGTATCACCGATGGAAACAATAGCAATAACAGAACCAATCCCAATGATAATACCCAGCATGGTAAGGACTGAACGCATCTTATTGGAACGGATGGCCGAAAAAGCCATATACATATTTTCAATGAGCATCTGCCGTCTCCTTTCCCTGACTGTGGTCGTTTAGGGTATCGCTTAGAAGCTGGCCGTCGCTGAACCGGAGCACGCGGTCTGTAAATGCCGCAATGTCCTCCTCATGAGTTACCACTACCACAGTAGCTCCTTCCTTGTGAAGCTGTGAAAACAGCTCCATAATTTCCACAGAAGAGGCCGTATCCAGATTGCCCGTAGGCTCATCTGCCAGAATCAAAGGCGGTTGGTTAGCCAAGGCCCTGGCTATGGCAACTCTCTGTCTTTGTCCGCCGGAAAGCTCATTGGGCATATGCTCCCTCCTGCCTCCCAGACCCACCCGATCCAAAAGCGCCTTAGCCCGCTCCGTGCGTTTGGATCGGGAAACCCTTGCATAGGTCATGGGCAGCTCTACATTTTTTAAAGCCGAGGTTCTGGATATCAGGTTAAATGACTGAAAAACAAATCCTATCTTGCGGTTTCGGATGTCCGAAAGCTGATCAGGCGTCATATCTGCCGTATCAATACCGTCCAGATAATAGTGGCCCAGCGTTGGCCGATCCAGGCAGCCCAGAATGTTCATAAGAGTGGATTTGCCAGAACCGGAATGGCCCATAATAGCTACAAATTCTCCCCGCTCAATGGTCAGGTTGATTTTCTTAAGACCAAGTACCTTGATGGCTCCTGTATCGTATATTTTTACAAGGTTTTCCAGTTTTATCAGTGGCCCATCATAAGGCTCCTGGTAAAGAGGCGTTTTTCTGCGCAGGCGTTCCCTCAAAGATATTCCCAGACCGCCAGCCGTTGACCCGCCCTTTTGTGCAGCGTCCTGCTTCTTAGTCCATTTTTTCATAAAAGCCTCCCACTACTTCGGCATCACCATAACTGCCGCCCCATCTGTAAGCTGGGGACCCGCATTGGTGATCAGCTGCATACCTTCCTCCAAAACCGTACCATCGGTAGGGATAACCTCTGCGTTTATGTCGCTCTCAACGCCCAGCTTCACAGGAATCCGCTTCACCTGCATATCCTGCACAATGGCGATATATGTAGCGTCTCCCTCGTCAAAAAGTGCTGAGGAAGGAACTACAAAGGTATCCTCCGCCTCCTGTATCAGCAGCTCCGCTTTGGCTGTAATACCTGCAATGAGCTTTGTATTGCCTCCCTGCACCCGTATGGTAATAGGGATTACACGCTCTGTGGAACCGCCGCCCTTTTCTTCTCCTGTAGGGGATATCTTAACAACCTCTCCGTTCACAGTCTCCCCATCCAGAATATCGGCGCTGATAACAGCCGTCTGCCCTACCTTCACCTTTCCGATGGAAAACTCACTGACCTTAATCTCCAGCTCCAGCTCCTCCAAATTCTCAATGCTGAACATGGGCTTATCATCCTCCACCTTGTCGGCAAACTGGCCTACCTTGGAATTGACACGGACTACCGTGCCGTCGATGGAGCTCTTTATCTGTGCGTTCTCCAGCTCCTCCTTTTTCTTTTCCAGCTCGAAGGCTGCGTTTTGAATCTGCAGCTCGTAGGATTTGTCTGCAACGCCTCTGCCATTTACCACCGTGTAGCCTTCCATCTGGCGCTTTGCATCATTTAAGGCATTGGCGCTGGCTTCCAGATCCATCTGAGAAATATCTCCGTTTGCAAAAAGAAGGCTGTTTCTGTTATGATCCATGGAGGCCTTCTGGAAATCCTGGACTGCCTTTTCATAACCCAGAGCCGCCTCCTTATCCTTCTCCTTCTTATTATTCACTGCCAGGTCATAGGCGTTCTGGGCAATCTGAACCGCTCTCTCTAAATCGGTTCTATCCAGCACTGCCAGAATCTGGCCCTTTTCAACCTGGTCACCCTCCTTAACATGCATTTCCTTTATTTCCGCATGGAGATTGGATACCACATCTACGCTGTCAGTGCCTGTCACCGGGCCGTTTAAGGAAAGCTTCTCCTGAATACTCTGTTTTGACAGAGGTATCACGGTTACGGGAATTCCCATATCCTTATTCCCTCCAGAAGCCTTCAATCCCAGAAACACCATTACGGCCAAAAGGCATACAGCCGTAAGTATTTTGCGCTTTCTGCTCCAGCCCCTGACGCGCTGTATAAAGGCCGGCTTCTTTCCAGTAGGTTTCTCTTTTTCCCCGGCAGGACTCTTCTTTCTTTTTTTCTTCTTTTTCCTACCCGTTCCTTCCTCAGACGGTTCCACAAGCATAAGAGCTTCCATCTGGCGGTCTATCTCTTCCGACTCCTCATTGCGTCTCCGATCTATCTCGCATGCGTTCGGAGCCGGACTCTGAGCCTCTTCCTCCCTAGCTGCTCCAAGTCTCTCACCCTCTGCCCCGTCCAAGGCGTCCATCTTTTCTGTCATCCTCTCACTACTCATCCTATCCTCCTGAAAGCTATTACTGTACTATTTGAATTAGTACAATCATACCACATATTACCTTGTGATACAACAAAAATAAACAAATTTATGTAATTGTTCATTTCATAAGACTATTATAGATGGTTTGCTTAAATATTTCATCTATATCTTTTCTAACAATTTATAAATGAAAACGAAAGAATTGCTTAAGAGATCATTACATATAGTAGGCCTCTGCTCTAAAAAGCAAATGGCACAGCCTGACGGCCATGCCATTTTTATAAACAATCGGTAATATGCTTTAGATACGGAACGGCTCCCTCTTCCAGGGGCCATATTTTGGAGCTTTTTTCTTATTTCTGTTTTTCGGTGTGGTTTATTGCAGCCTTCAGTCTTTTTATCATCTCATCTACATGGCATTTCTCAATTACCAGAGGAGGTACAAGGCGTATAATATTGGCGCCCGCGCTGATTAGCGCCAGCTTCTGATCCAGCAGGGCGCTGGTCACAATAGGAGCTACTGGCCTTGTGAATTCCAGTCCCTGCATCAGCCCCATTCCCCGGCAGTCGCAGATAATATCACATTCCGAAACCAGCTTTTCCAGCTCCTGGCCCAGATAAGCTCCTACCTCTTTCACATGATCTGTGATTTTCCGCTGCTCAAGAATATCCAGCACTGCCTTTGCTCCCGCCGTCACCAGTGGATTGCCGCCATAGGTAGTGCCATGGTCGCCGGGAGCCATGGCCGAGGCTGCTTTTCCCCAGGCAAGAAACGCTCCCACAGGCAGACCGTTTCCCAACGCCTTGGCAACCGTCATCACATCCGGCTTTACACCGTAATGCTGCCATGCGAACATTTCTCCGGAACGTCCCAGCCCACACTGGATTTCATCCAGTATCAGCAGCATATCGCCCTCGTCACAAAGGGCTCTCACCCCCTTTATAAACTCAGGATTCGCAGGATAGATACCGCCTTCTCCCTGAATGGTTTCCATAATCACAGCGCAGGTCTTGTCATTCATCAACTCCTTAACGCTGTCCAGATTGTTAAATTCCGCAAACCGGATACCGGGAATCAACGGCTGAAAGGGCCTCTGATACTGTGAATTGCCTGTTACAGAGAGGGCCCCCAGGCTTCTTCCATGAAAAGAATGCTTCATGGCGATTATTTCTCCCATCATAGCCGGCTCCTTCTCCTGACAGCCGTCAGCTCCCGCCGCTTCACAGCTCTTGTTATAATAATACCGCCTTGCAATCTTGAGCGCTCCCTCGATCGCCTCGGTTCCGCTATTTGTAAAAAAGACACGTTCCATACCGGACAGCTTAAGCAGCCCTTCTCCCGCTTCAATGGACGGCTGGTTATAAAACAGGTTGGAGCTATGGGTCAGCTTGTGAAGCTGCTTCTCCACCGCCTTTGTATACTCCTCATCCCCATAGCCTAACGCCATCACTGCTATGCCTGCTCCGAAGTCCAGGTATTCATTGCCCTGATTATCATAAAGATTCACTCCCTCGCCATAGTCAAACACCACAGGAAGCCGGTTGTAGGTTTTATAAAAGGCATGTTCAGCCCGGTCTATCCATCCATAATCAGCCATGATAATACCTCTCATCTTCCTTGGAATTATAGATTGCGGTTCCGATTCCCTTATCAGTAAAGATTTCCAGCAGCAGACAGTGAGGAATCCGACCGTCCAGAATATGGACTCTGGAAACTCCGCTTTCAATGGCGTTTATACAGTTCTGAATCTTTGGAAGCATGCCTCCCCCCAGCGTCCCGCTGGCAACAAAGGACTGAGCTTCCTCCACATCCATCTCGGAAATAAGGGACTCCTTATCTTCCACGTTCTTGTATACACCCTCCACATCTGTAAGAAAAGCCAGCTTCTCTGCCTGAACCGCTGTTGCAATGGCACAGGCAGCGTCATCCGCATTGATATTGTAGCTTAGGAAATCCTCGTCAAAGCCAATGGGGCAGATAATCGGAAGAAAGTCCTTTTCCAGCAGGTCATAGATTAGCTTTGGATTTACCTCAGACACTTCCCCCACAAAGCCAATATCTTCGCCGCCTGAGTATTTCTTACGGCATTTTAAAATCATACCGTCCTTGCCACTGATGCCTACTGCCTGGATTCCCAGCTCGTTGACCAGCTGAACCAGGCTTTTGTTCACCTTATTAAGAACCATCTCGGCAATTTCCATGGTAGGCTCGTCTGTAACTCTCAGCCCATTTTTAAATCGGGACTCCATACCTGCCTTGTTCGCCCAGCGACTGATATCCTTGCCGCCTCCATGGACAATGATAGGCTTAAATCCAACCAGCTTAAGAAGGGCCACATCCTGAATTACCTTCCGTTTCAGTTCCTCATCCACCATAGCGCTGCCACCGTATTTAACAACTACAATCTTCCGGTTAAAGCGCTGAATATAAGGCAGCGCTTCTATGAGCACAGCCGCTTTTTGCATCGGTTCTAAATTCATTTCACTCGTTTCCTCCCTGCTTTTTATTACCCGCTTTCCGGCCCTTAACCGCCGGATATTGCCATCCACCTTAGGAGCGGTAATCTGCATTAATCTTCACATAATCAAAGGTCAGATCACATCCCCAGGCAGTGGCCTTAGCCTCCCCCATCTTAATGTTTGCCACAGCCGTAACCTCAGGCTGGGAGAGAATCTCCGTAGCCTTTTCCTCACTGTAAGCTACGGCAACGCCATCCTTTATAATCTGCAGCCTGCCAGCCGCGCTTTCAAAGAACAAATCCACCCTCTCCGGATCAAACTGAGCGCCCGAATACCCCATAGCGCAGAGAATTCTGCCCCAGTTGGCGTCGTGACCAAAGATAGCTGCCTTTGTAAGGTTGGATGTAATGACCGACTTAGCCAGAACTCTGGCCTGCTCTTTTGTCTCAGCCCCTACAATTTTCACCTCAAAGAGAGCCGTACAGCCCTCTCCATCTCCCGCCATCTTTTTCGCCAGCGTTTCATTTACGTAATTTAATGCCCTGCAAAATGTTTCGTAATCCTCATTCTTTTCTGTAATCTCAGGATTTCCCGCCAGTCCGTTAGCCAGGAGAAGGACCGTATCATTGGTTGAGGTATCCCCGTCTACAGATATCATATGATAGGTATCCTGGATGTCTGTTTTCAGTGCTTCACAAAGCAGCTCCTTGCTGATAGCTGCATCCGTCGTTACAAAGCTCAACATGGTGCACATATCAGGATGAATCATGCCAGAGCCCTTACACATACCGCCGATTGTGACTGGGACACCTCCCAGGTAAACCTCCACAGCCACCTCCTTATTCTTTGTATCTGTGGTCATAATAGCCCTGGAAGCATTGGCGCCGCTCTCCAGGCTGCTGTTCAAACGAGGAGCCATCGCCCTGACCCCTGCCTCTATCCGCTCCATTGGAAGCTGCATGCCGAGCACCCCGGTAGAAGCCACCAAGACGCTGCCTGCCGCCACCCCCAAAGCATTTGCAGCAGCCTCTGCCGTCCGTCTGCAATAGTCCATACCCTCCTGCCCGGTACATGCATTCGCAATTCCCGCATTGATAACCACAGCATGAGCCGGCGCTCCTCCATAGACTTGCTTCTGATCCCATTTAACAGGAGCAGCCTTTACTATGTTGGTAGTAAAAACTCCTGCCTGCCTGCAGGGAGCTTCACTGTAGATTAAGGCCATATCCTGCCGGCCCTTATATTTGATTCCCGCTTCTGCGGCCGCTGCCTGAAAGCCTTTGGCAGCTGTCACTCCCCCTTGAATCTTCTTCAATTCTACCTTTGCTTTAGCCATATTGCCGTTCCTCCCATTTAACTGTATCATCTGACAAACTGCGTAATGTTTTCCTCATTCAACACAAGCTCATAGCTGTTTATATCTTCCCGCTTCGTCCACCCGATTCCCTTCCAGAAAGCGTTTCCTACCTGATTTTCTTTCAACGCAATCAGGCTTATCTTGCTGACGCCCTCCTTTTGCAGCGCCTCCATAGCAGCCCTCGCCATCCGGCAGCCAATCCCGTGCTTCCGGTAGTCCGCAGCTACGCATACATGGTAAAAGCAGCCGGTTCTGCCGTCATGACCGCAAAGAATGTTTCCCAAAATCCGTCCATTCCTAACTGCCACCACGCTGGTAGTAGGATTACGTCTCAAAAAACGCTCCACTCCCTCCCTGGAATCATCCACGCTCCTGATACCGAAGCCCTTAATCTGTGTCCAAAGCCGGTAAACCTGGTCGTAATCCTCTGCCTCCATCTTGCGGATAAGAATATCCGTTGTTTCCTCCATGTTCTATCATCCTTTCCTTCCAAGTTCACGGATACTTCTATTAATAAATACTATATAAGAGCCAGCCCTTTTATGGAAATACAGGAATCTGCTTAAGACCCGTCTGCTCCGGCAGGCCAAACATTATATTCATATTCTGTATAGCCTGCCCTGCGGCTCCCTTAATCATATTATCAATAGCCCCCATCATCACAATCCGCCTGGTTCTGGGATCAATTTTAAAATTCACATCCGCAAAATTACTTCCCTCCACCCATCGGGTCTGGGGCGCCACGTCCTTCTCCAGAACTCTCACGAAATACTCATCCCGATAGCATGCTTCATAGGCAGCCTTTACCTCCCCATATGTCACCTCCCTTGTCAGGGAAGCATACCCAGTCACCAGAATCCCCCGGTTCATAGGTACCAGATGAGGCGTGAAGCTGACGGTCACTGGCTTTCCTACCACATACCCCAGCTGCTCCTCAATCTCCGGCGTATGCCTGTGCGTGGCTACTCCGTAGGCTTTGATGTTCTCATTTACCTCGCAGTAGAGGCTGTCCGCCTTTACCCCCCTTCCCGCTCCGGAAACTCCCGATTTCGCATCAATAATAAGGGTATCCGTATCAATAAGCCCGGCCTTTACCAAAGGGTAGACAGACAGGAAGGAGCAGGTAGGAAAGCATCCAGGATTGGCAACCATCCTTGCCCGTTTCACCTTTTCCCTGTTGATCTCCGGCAGCCCATACACCGCCTCCTCTATCAACTGGGAAGCCCCATGCTTAAGCTTATACCACTGCTCATAGACAGACACATCCTTAATTCTGAAATCAGCGCTGAGGTCAATGATCCTCACTCTGGACAAAATATCCTCATCTACCATAGAGGCGCAAAGTCCTTGGGGGGTAGCGGTAAAGATCACATCTACCTTCTCTGCCAGCTCCTTCATATTATCATCCATACATTTGCCATCCGTCAGCTTATACATATTCGGATATATAGATGAATAGCTCTGATCAATATAGCTTTTAGATCCATACCACAGAATTTCCGTATCCTCTCTCTGAAGAAGCAGCCTCGCCAGCTCTCCTCCTGCATATCCTGTAGAACCAATGATACCCACTTTAATCATAGCCATTTTCTCCTCCCATGTTTTATTTCGCACATATATTCATTTTGACATATACATTTAATACTAAAGATTTTACATCTACAGACGGCCCTTCCCTTGACTAATCCTTATCCCTTTTTGAGAGCCGCTCCAAAACAGAGTCCTCCAGCCTCATCCATCCTTTTTGCATTTTAATAATTATACATTATTATCGAATAATATGCAATATTTTTTATAAAATTAATTTTTCTCTTGCATTTATCTAAATAATGTTGTATATTTATGAAAGTTCAAACAGTTCAATCTCAGGAGGATATGATCATGCAAGAAAAAGTTATTTTAGCTTATTCCGGCGGACTTGATACTACCGCTATCATTCCCTGGCTACAGGAAAATTTTGGTTACGATGTTGTATGCTGCTGTATCGACTGCGGACAGGGCAATGAATTAGACGGACTTGAGGAGAGGGCCAAATTATCCGGCGCTTCCAAGTTATATATTGAAGACTTGGTAGACGACTTCTGCGACAACTACATCATGCCATGTGTAAAGGCTAATGCTGTATATGAAAACAAGTATCTTCTGGGTACCTCCATGGCCCGTCCTGCTATCGCAAAGCGTCTGGTGGAAATCGCAAGGAAGGAAGGGGCTACCGCCATTTGCCACGGCGCAACCGGCAAAGGCAATGACCAGATTCGTTTTGAGCTGGGCATCAAGGCTCTGGCTCCGGACTTGAAAATCATCGCTCCATGGCGCATGACGGATGTGTGGACCATGCAGTCCCGTGAAGATGAAATTGAATACTGCAAGCAGCACGGCATCCATCTCCCCTTTTCTGCTGACAACAGCTACAGCCGTGACAGAAACCTATGGCACATCAGCCACGAAGGACTGGAGCTGGAAGATCCGGCTCAGGAGCCCAACTATGATCACCTTCTGGTACTGGGTGTAAGACCTGAGAAGGCTCCCGACGAGGGCGAATATGTAACGATGACCTTTGAAAAAGGTATTCCTACCAGTGTAAACGGAGAAGCCATGAAGGTCTCCGATGTGATCCGTAAGCTGAACGAGCTGGGCGGCAGGCACGGCATCGGTATCGTAGACATTGTGGAGAACCGGGTGGTTGGCATGAAGTCCCGGGGCGTATATGAAACTCCGGGGGGAACCATTCTAATGGAAGCACACCAGCAGCTGGAGGAGCTGGTATTAGACCGGGCTACCATGGAAGTTAAGAGGGATATGGCAGGCAAGCTTGCCCAGATTGTTTATGAGGGAAAATGGTTCACTCCTCTGCGAGAAGCCATCGGGGCCTTTATCGATTCCACCCAGGAATACGTGACAGGAGAGGTAAAATTCAAGCTCTACAAAGGCAATATCATAAAGGCGGGAACTACCTCCCCTTACTCCCTGTACAGCGAGTCTCTGGCCTCCTTCACAACCGGTGATCTGTACGATCACCACGATGCGGACGGCTTTATCACTCTATTCGGACTGCCCTTAAAGGTTCGGGCTATGAAGATGGCGGAACTAGAAGCCGCTGAAACAGAGAAATAGCCGTTTCATGAGAATATAGCAGAATCAAAAGCGGACACCTTCTTTAGGGGTTCGCTTTTTGCTGCTTCCTGGACATAGGCTTCAAGCGAGCTGGAAAAAACCGCAAAAGCCGGAGCCAGCGCATACCATGCGCCAGTTCCGGCCAAATGTCCTATATTTCTATCCTGATTACAGATAATTACAGCGACTTTACGGCAGCCACTACATTCTCAACTGTAAATCCAAACTTCTTAAACAGCAGACCTGCCGGAGCGCTGGCTCCGAAGCCCTTCATTGTCACGGTCGTCCCATCTAAGCCAACATACTTGCCCCATCCGAACTCACCTAAGGCCTCCACAGCCACTCTCCTGCGCACAGCCTTCGGAAGAACCTTTTCCTTGTATTCTTCTGTCTGCTCCTCAAATACATCCATAGACGGCATGCTTACCACACGCACATCCATTCCTTCCTTTGCCAGCTCTGCCTTTGCCCCAACTGCCAGTTCCACCTCAGAGCCGGTAGCGATAATGATTGCGTCAGGAACCGCCTTTACAGAATCCTCCAGAATATAGGCGCCTTTTAAGGCTTCTTTGCTGGAGCCTGCCAGCTGAGGCAGATTCTGTCTGGTCAGCACCAAAGCCGTAGGCGTATTCTGAGAGCTAACCGCACTGTACCATGCGGCTGCGGTCTCCGTAGCGTCGGCCGGACGGAATACATGAAAGTTGGGCATAGAACGGAGCATAGCCAACTGTTCAATGGGCTCATGGGTTGGCCCGTCCTCTCCTACACCAATGCTGTCATGGGTAAATACAAAGGTCAAAGGCAGCCCCATCAGAGCTGAAAGCCTGGCCATTGGCTTTGTATAATCACTGAACACAAAGAACGTGGACACAAAGGCACGAAGTCCTCCATGGAGAGCCAGGCCATTCCCAATAGCGGCCATTGCCAGCTCACGCACGCCAAAGTGAAGATTACGGCCCCTATAATTCTCTTTTGAAAAGTCACCCATATCTGTCATATATGTCTTGGTGGAAGGAGCCAGGTCAGCCGCGCCCCCAATCAGATTCGGAATAAGGTTCTTAAGCTTCTGAAGCTGCTTGCCGGATAAGCTTCTGGTAGCATCCGGCTTCTCATCATAAGCCCAATATTCCTCACTGTCATATACAGACTCAGCCAGTTCCGGATTATAAAACTTGTCCCATAATTCCTTCATATCGGGATACTTCTGACAGTATTCCGCAAACAAGGAATTCCACTTCTCCTCCGCTGCCGCTCCAGCCTCTCCGTATGCTCTGTAATTGGTATACACCTCATCCGGCACATAGAAAGGCTCCATAGAAGGCCAGTTCAGATTTTCCTTCATAGCAGTAACATTCTCCGCTCCCAAGGGCTCGCCGTGAGCGCTGGCCTTACCCTGCTTTGCCGGGCAGCCGTAGCCGATTTGAGTCTTAACCGTAATAAAGGACGGTCGAGAGGTATCTGCCTTGGCCGCCTCAATCGCCTTACCGATAGCGTCCAGATCATTGCCGTCCTCTACCGTAAGAAGCTGAAACCCAAAGGCCTCCATACGCTTTTGCACATTCTCTGTAAAGGCTATATCAGTGCTTCCCTCTATGGAGATCCTGTTAGAGTCATAGAGCACGATAAGCTTGCCAAGCCCCAGTGTTCCTGCCAGTGAAAAGGCCTCAGAGGAAATCCCCTCCATCATACAGCCGTCACCGCCTAACACAAAGGTAAAATGATCCACGACGGGGTAATTCTCCTTATTAAATACAGCAGCCAGGTGAGCTTCCGCCATAGCCATTCCCACAGCCATACCCATGCCTGCTCCTAAGGGGCCTGTAGTTGCCTCTACCCCTACCGTATGGCCGTACTCAGGATGTCCCGGAGTCAGAGAATCTTCCTGCCGGAAATTCATCAGATCCTCCTTGGTAAGTCCATAGCCAAAAAGATGCAGCAACGAGTACAGCAGAGTTGAACCATGGCCTCCTGAAAGGATAAAACGATCCCTGTTCTTCCACTGGGGGTTCTTAGGATTATGGTTCATATGCTTTGCCCAAAGCTCGTAAGCCATAGCAGCCGAGCCTAAGGGAAGGCCCGGATGTCCTGAATTGGCCTTCTGGACAGCATCTGCCGCCAAAACCCGTATTGCATTTACTGACATTGTATCAATCTGATTCATAGTTTCCTCCGTTCTGGTGTCTGGTGAGACACCCTGTACATTTTTCTTCCGTTATTTTGTTCCTAACTGCTTTTCATTATAGCAATTTACAGTTCACAGGGCAATACTTTTTCATATTGGATTTTGTTTGGGCTTCATAGAAGGAGATACGGCAAAATCCGTCCGGTTAGTCGCCAATACCGGCTCCTTTGACAGCCGTCACTATGATGCGACAGCCAAAGCAGCTCCCATAACGGATGCCAGGGAAGCTCCTTTAGGGCCTGCACAGTAGAATCCCAAGGGCTCGGCCCCCGTCCTGTTTCATGTATCGTATCAAAACAGCGCCGGCTCCACAGGAACCGGCCTCTATCACATACTCATATGCTGTTTCATCGCATTATTCCTAAGCGCCCTCTCTCTGGGCCGCGTCATAGCTGTCATGGAGGATAAAATGGTTCTTCTGGAAATCCAAAATCCCCTCCGCCTTCATCTTACTGAGCTCATTAGACATAGCGCTGCGATCCACGCAGAGGTACTCTGCCAGCTCCTGACGGTTGTGAGGTATGTCAAAGTCCCGCCTTCCCTGTGCTAAAGCATGCTTGGACAAATAGGAAAGCAGCTTCTCCCTGGTGCTCTTTTTACAAACATGCTCCAGCTTATTCTCCAGCTTCACATTATGCTCAGACACCAGGCGGAGCATATTATGAATAAAACGGGTATGGAAATCACAGGCCAGAGAACAGAAGGTTATCATTCTCTGGTAATCAAGAAACAATACCTGGCAGGCTCCATCTGTCACCACACTCACCGGAAGTATCGGCGTTCTGGCACAGGAGTAGGACTCCCCGAACATCTCTCCTTCTTTAATCTGGTATATCTGCTCCTGGCGTCCCCAGAAGTTCTCCTGAAGGACCCACGCCCTTCCCCGCAGTAAAATCATAACCTTATTCACCGATTCGCCCATACGAAAGATATACTCCCCATTCTCGTAGGGTACAAGCTCAGCCCCGCAGCATTTTAGCAGGGTATAGAGCTCCTCATCATTTATCCCATAAAACAGGGGAGATTTTTTTATAAGGTGCAGAAATTCTTCCATTCAGCTTCTCTTTCCGTTGTATTTACAACATTTACGCTGTGAATATTATATAATTTAATCGTTTGTCCGTCAAGCCGTAATCACAACAAGCTTTCAGCCTCCAGCTGCTTTCTATAAATCTCAATCACAGACTTCATGGCAGCCTCCCCCGGCCCGCCCACAGTCACTCGCTTCTCCACGCAGGTCTTCATGCTGATAGCCTCGTACACATCCTCCTCAAATACAGGGCTGATTTTCTTATACTCCTCCAGAGAAAGGTCATCCAGCGCAATTCCCTTCTTAATGCACAGAAGCACTAGCTGACCCACAATGCCATGGGCGTCCCGGAAAGCCACACCCTTATTTACCAGATAATCAGCCGCGTCTGTTGCATTGGTAAAGCCCTTCTTTGCACTGGCTTCCATCATATCCTTGCGAAAGCTCATGGAGGAAATCATTCCTGTAAACAGAGCCAGACAGCCCTTCACTGTATCAATTACGTCAAAGGTCAGTTCCTTGTCCTCCTGCATATCCTTATTGTAAGCCAGAGGAATCCCCTTCATAGTCGTCAGCAAAGATACCAGCCCTCCATATACACGTCCGCTCTTTCCCCGAATCAGTTCTGCAATGTCTGGATTCTTCTTCTGAGGCATAATAGAGCTGCCCGTGCTGTAGGAATCATCCAGCTCCACAAACTGATATTCATTGGTGTTCCAAATAATAATTTCCTCACAAAACCGGCTCAGATGCATGGAGATAATAGATAAAGCGCTTAAAAGCTCGATCAGGTAATCCCTGTCTGACACAGCGTCCATGGAGTTCAGGGTAGGCCCTGAAAAGCCCAGAAGCTCTGCCGTGTACGCTCTGTCCAAAGGATACGTAGTTCCTGCCAAAGCACCTGAACCCAGAGGGCAGTAATTCATCCTTCTGCGGATATCAGACAGCCGGGAGCGGTCTCTGGAGAACATTTCAAAATAAGCCCCCATATGATGCGCCAGCGTGATTGGCTGAGCCTTCTGCAAATGGGTAAAGCCCGGCATAAAGGTATCCGTATTGGCCTCCATAATAGTCAGCAGCTCCTGCAAAAGATTTTTTACCAGCCCCTCTATCTCATCAATCTCATCCCTGGCATATAGCTTCATATCCAGCGCCACTTGATCGTTGCGGCTGCGGCCGGTATGAAGGCGCTTGCCTGCTTCGCCGATACGTTCTGTAAGAGTTCCCTCTACAAAGGAGTGGATATCCTCATATCCAGAATCGGATGATATTACCAATTTACCGCTATCAAGCTCCTTTCGAATATCCTCCAGCCCCTTTACAATATCCTCCCTATCTTTATCCGAAAGAATCCCCTGCTTAGCCAGCATTTTCACATGGGCGATGCTGCCCTCTATGTCCTGACGATAAAATTTCTGATCAAAGGTGAGGGATTCATTAAAGTTGTGCACCAGCTGATTTGTCTCCTTCGTAAATCGTCCGCCCCATAATTTCATGGCTTCCACTTCCTCCTTTTTGAGCAACTGTTCGCTTTCTTTTTCTTTTTTCCATAACCTGCAAGACCTATGATTCCCAGAGCAGCTACGGATACTCCCGTTATCCAGGCTCCCGCCCGAAGCCCTTCCGGCTCGTATGACATATCAATCTCATGAACACCAGCAGTCAAATCAATTCCCAGAAAGGTATCAAACAACTTTCTGGGTGACACCTCGCTGCCATCCACCGTGATTCTCCAGCCTTTGTCGTAAGGAATACTGGTATACATCACTCCGTTTTCATCCGCAGTTATGGTACCCTTCAGCCCAGTATCTGTCCAGCTTGTTAATGCAATGGGATTTTGGTTCATCTTATTATAAACGGATATCATTGCCTCCGGATTGAACCTCCACACTTCTGCATTCATAACAGGCGCATCCTCCCCTGTGGCTTCCAGTGAAACCTCCTGCCCTCTGGCCAGATACCCCAGCTCCAGGAAAAACCCTCTGTCTACATTGTCAAAGCTTTCTGTCCTCTGGCCTATAACAGCTGTAACCTCCTTTACCCTTTTGTTTGTCACATACACATAGTAATCGCCGGAAATCTCAGGCGTAAAGGTAAGCTTCGTTCCTTCCCAATGACTTTCATTGGAGGTAAGCACAGGTGCCGTTCCCAGCAAAGCGCAGAGGTCATTCTGAACATAGGCCGGATTACCAGAATCCAGAATCCAGTTATTTTCCACGTCAGAAGGAAGCATAAAGGCCACCGGAAGCGTATATAAATTCTCATAGAGCAGCGTACCTCCTGACCGTCCGCTCAGCTCCATCAGGCTGCTGGCAGGAGGCTCCTGGCTGTAAAGGCCGTATTTTACCGCAAACAAACTATCCACCAGAGGCGTGCTGCCTGTAATGCTGTATGCGTTCGTAGAGCTTTCGCAACCCAGCTCCGTAAAGAAACGCGAAAGAGCCGCATCGGCTGTGGAAGAAAAGAGGGAAACGGAAGGAAAATTCATCCACGCACCGTCATTTTTAGTCTTTCTGTCCACCTTTTCCACACGATAAAAGGTATTGCTCCGAATCTTGCTGGTCAGCTCCTCTACCTCCTGATTGTCCTGAACATAAGCGGTACGGCTGGTAGTCGGAATACTGGTCACTGCCATATTCACCGCAGATTCGATGGAAACCACAGCCAGAGCTGTTAGGAGAACTGCATCCAAGCTCCATTTTCTCTTTTTATACAGCAAAATAAGCCCTCCGTAGACAGCTAACAGTAAAATCGCCACATAAAATACAGAAAAATGGAACTGCTCTGGATTATCCACCAGCTTCTCTGCCAGAAGGACAAAGCTCACCGCTCCCCAAAAGGCCAAAGCCACATATTTAACCGGTGTTTCCGACAGCTTTATATAAGCCTCATAGCACATATAAAGAATGAGAGCAATATAGATAAAGGACTGACGGCAGGGCAAGCTGTTTGGAAAATGAAAGCCATGCCATATAAAATTCAGCACATTGGTGGAAAAGCTGGCGTAGAACAGCAGCAGCATGGTGCAGTAAACAATCTTTTCCTTGAGAGCAATCCCTCTGCTTCCAAGGTATAAAAGAAAGAACATAAGAACCGCCACTCCGCAGTATACATTCGGCCAGTGATCCAGCCCGATTTCCGTTCCTACATTTCCAATGTGTCTGGCTATCATATCGAAAATGGAAAAGTAGGAGTTTATATCCTTGGGAAAATCGAAATTTCCTGATGCTGTAGCCTGAAGCGCAAATATCTCCGGCAAAAGCACCACAGCCGACAGCGCCCCTGCCAGAAGGGAATACAAAGCAAATCGGCCGCAGGTCTTTAAAAAGGCTCCGAACCCTTCAGACGGATACAGGAGCATTTGCGCAATCACATAGATCATCATAAAAATGCAAATCATGATGGAAATATAGTAATTAGAAAGAATGGAAATCCCCAGCGCAATACAGTAGAGCATTCCCTTTCCTTCCTTGACCAGCCGCTCCAGGCCCAAAAGTATCACCGGAAAAAGAAGAATACAGTCAAGCCACATGATATTCCAGCTGTAGGCGGCCATATATCCGCTTAAGGCATAAAAGATTCCAAACAATCCAACGCCAAAATCCATGGTTTTAAAATGCCTGCGCAGATACCAGGAAAAGCTTAACCCTGATAGGCCCGTCTTTAAGACAATCAGGATTGTCATAAATTCAATAATATACGGTTTCGGACATAAAATCAGAAGCCAGTTCATAGGGCTGGCCAGATAGTAGGCATAAAGAGCCGAGAAGTTTACGCCCATTCCAATGTCCCAGCTATAGAACAGGCTCCCACCATTCGTCAGCTTATGCTGAAATTCTGAAAAGAAGGGGGCGTACTGATGGTACATATCTGTCCTTAGAAAACTTTCCTCCCCGAATGGGAATATGCCTCTCTGAGAAAATATGATAATCAGAACCACCACAGGAATGAAAAACGCCACTGCAAGACCATCGGAAGGCTTTAATAGCTTTAAGCCTCCAGCCTTAGCTTTTCTCCTGAATCTCCGGGCTTTCTCTTCGGCTTCAGGCAGATATTCCTGTTCAGGCCAGCTCCCGGCCTCATCCTTTCCCTCATCATCGCAGCTATATGCGCTGCTTTCCTCATAAAAGCCATCCTTTGCCTCCAATTCGTCCTCCCCATCACCAGGCTCCTGACTGGCGGCTGTTTCCTTTACAGCCCCCAACCCCCGGAATGCTTTCTCCTGAGTATCAGTTTCAGCTGAACCTTCCTTCTTCGCCTCATCAGGGCGCCCATCCGCAGAAACGTCCTTTGCGGCAGGCGCCTCTGGAAGGACAAGCTTTAAAATGGCGTCCAGCTCCTGCTCAACCCGCTTTATCTCATCACGTTCCATGACACAGTCACCTTTCTCTACTCAGGCTTTTTCTTAAATATCCACAGCTTACTGAACACATAATTCAGAACCATATTTATAACTGAGACTGTGAATTTACAAAACATCTCATAGATAAACCCTCTGTCTCCGCCCAGCTTCACCATAGCCACCATAAGAATCCAGGTGGCTGCCCCGGAAAGGACTCTGGCTGCCACAAAGGCTCCCGCCTCCTTTGCCAGATACAAGGGGCGCATATTAAAATTGCGGAATACAACCAGCTTATTGACCACATAAGCAAATAGCACCGCTGCCAGCCAGGACATAGCCTGAGCCAGTTCTACGCTAAGCCCCGTTTCCCGCAGCAGTCCATAGATTCCAAAATCCACAGCTGTAGTGAGAAAGCCACATATGAGATAGCTTATGGTTTCATAGTTAATACATTTTTCCCATAGTTTACGCATCACTTTATGCTCCTGACTTCCCTGAAAATTGCAATATCTTTTTTATTATATGACAGCATTACCAAAAAGTAAAGACAAAACACCAGATGCTCCACGACTATTATGTGTCATTTAAATAACCTTTGGATATAGCCCTGGAGAGATGTCAGCAGTCCTAGTTTATTGACCAAATATCGCCAGCTGCGCGTATATATAGCAATTTAATTAATAAGGATACGGGAATATACCAATGCAAAGCAGGACATCTGACAATACAGAAAGCAAAAGACAGTAAAAATCTGAAATCCAAGGGGCATTTATGGAAACCATCACCCATGACAGCCATATAACAGGCACAGTTCTAGGAAACGAAATCGTTTAAAAGCAAACGGACGTAAGCCTCTGGCTCATACCCCAGGCCTGCCATATAAAAATGACTCCGCTCCCTCTGTAAAATGCAACTTTCCGTCCTCAGTGATAAAGATCCCATAAGTATTGTCCATAGATTCAATCAGCCTTTTGCCCTTCTCCAATCCAAGAGCAAAGCATGCAGTGCTGAGGCCGTCTCCATCCACCGACTTCTCAGAAATAATGGAAACCTGAGTCAGTCCGTTTGTATACGGGTAGCCTGTCCTTGGATCCAATATATGGTGGTAATTTACTCCGTCCTTAATAAAATGCCGCTCATAAACACCGGAGGAAACCACAGACAAATCTCTCACCTTTAGGGAAGCCGCTGTATCAGCATAGGAAGCGTAAGGCTTCTGAATCCCCACCTTAAAGGGTGCTCCTCCCGGCTCGCCGCCTATACACAAAAGATTGCCCCCCAGATTTATGAGTGCGCTTGTAACACCGCGCTCCTCCAAATAGGTTTTCATCTCATCCGCGATAAAGCCTTTGGCTATGGCCCCCAAATCAATGGCTGTCTCATCATTAAGAAATGTAACGGTGTTGCCCTCCAGGATCACATTTTTATAACCAACCTTTTGAATATTCCCATCAATGTCAGCTTGAGAGGGCATCTGAGGCTCCTGGGCTGTAAAATCCCAAAGAGAGCTTAAGGGCTCAATGGTAATGTCAAAAGCACCGTCCGAAAGACGGCAATACTCCAGCCCCTTTGCCAGCACCTGGGCAGTCTTGTCAGACACGGTAAAGGTTCGCTCTCCCTTTGCTCTGTGATTCATCTTATAGATTTCGCTGCTCTCCATAGTTTTGCTGAGAAGCTTTTCATAATCGGCACAAAGCTGGATGCAGCCGTCCAGAGCGGTTTCGTCTGAGTACTCATAAAGAGTGACTGTCACAAAGGTATTCAACAAAAAAGACGACCGCCTGACAGGAGCAACTTCCTTCCTGCTGCATCCTGCCAGCCAAGCCGTACCTATTGCTATTATCACCGCTAATATAATTGTATGGAATCCTTTTCGTTTCATGCCTTTCATTCTATCACTGCGCTGTGCAAAAGTCAATTACCAAACTTTTTAAGTCTCCCATTAATGCATATATCCAGATGCACGAAACCATCCTTCACAGTCACATACACTGCGCTTAGATCAACCGAAAACTTTTAACCCCTTCTTTGACATTATCAGTTTTATCCTGAGCTTCACTTAAAAGCTTTCTAGTTTCAGGCTCTGAATTGGGCAACCGACAGTATGAGCCATTATGACTTTATAGAAAGCTTCTGTTTTGTCTCTATTGAGAACTAGGAATGTTTTTTGCTTGTGAAAAATACTTTTATAAGTTTTCAGGATTTTGTAAAACCTTACCTGCATCCATTGATTATCGTTTCTATAAAATGATTCATAAAGCGTTTCCCCTCAACGGAGCATGCAATCCTTACATTTTTATGTTCGCGTTCCGGATATTTATTGATTTGATATCCAACAAATGCAATCGTCTGACCTCTTGTCAACCTTCCACCCAGCTCAACATCAACATGCAGTTCTTCTGTATATCTGCATAAGCTTTCGTCCAAAGCTATGGCTGCTGTAATCACGTCATCCATGGGAAAACCACCTAATTGAAAATATTCTCTCCACATATCAATATAGATAGGAAATTTATTTACAATATAATCAATCACTTCTCCTTTTCCGCCATACTGCATGTCAGAAAGATGATCTCTTGTCAACATTCCGTCAGCAAATATATTATTTTCACACACATCTAATGGTACAAGTGTAATTTTCATATCTGAATTTAATACCATTTTCGCCGCTTCGGGATCCGCAGATATATTATACTCTGTTACCGGAGAAATATTTCCATAAATTTTAAAGGCTCCACCAAGAACATATGCCTCTTTTATTTTCTTCCCAATGGATGGATCTTTTTGAAGCGCCAGAGCTACATTCGTCAGCGGTCCTGTTGTGATTAGTGTGATTTCGCCCGGCTCTTTATTAAAAGCATGAATCAAATAGTCTACCGCATGCTGCTTTTGAATTAAACCCTTTGGTTTTTTTGCAGGTGTATTGAACATTCTTAGCCGATCCCCGAATTTCCACCTTAATTCTTCATAGAAATTTACAGGATCTCCTGAATTGTCTGGTGCCATGTCAGATATTGGATGATCTGCTCCTGCATATATTGAAATTTCACGTTTGGCCAGTTCCACAGTATTTCTAGCAACCCACGCTGCCTGCTGAATATCTCCTGCCGCCCCTGTTACAGTTGTTATTCCAAGCAGTTCCGCTCTCTCATTCAACGCCATATATAAAACAGCCAGTATATCATCCCCTACGGAATCTATATCCATTATGATCTTCTTTTTCATATGTCACCTCAGCATTCAAATTATCCTCTATCGTCCTGCTATCCAATTACTTTATCCACAATCCTATGAACGAAAGGTCGCACAAACTGGACAGACGGGCCTGTCATAAAGGCAGCTACAACCGTTCCGATTCCTACTGTTCCTCCAAGGAGAAAACCAATTACAACAAAACTTATATCTCCTGCAATTCTCACCAATCTGTACTGAAGCTTGCCTTTCCGGCTGATAATTTCCGAAATTAAATCAATTGCTCCTACGCCAAGATCCGCTCTGATATATGTAGCAATTCCAACCGCCATAATCAAAAGACCAGCTAAAATCATTGCCATTTTAATAATTATATTTAATTCTCCTAGCCTGAGCAAATTTAACAGCAGTTTCACAAAATCCGCCGTATACCCAATACCAAATATAGCAATCATAGAAGATATATTAATATAGGATTTGTCAATTATAAATACAATCACCAGGATTACCACATTAATTAATGCAGAGGAGGTTCCATAACTGATATGAAATACATTCGCAATGCCAAGCTCAAACACACTGGCAGGATCTACTCCAAGCCCGGTATATAAAAACAGCGCAACACCTATTCCACAGAAAATTAACCCTATCAGAGAGATTAACGTTCTTTTAACCAAATGATTCTTCATAATAATATGTGCCTCCGGTTTTAATTTAGCTTCTTCATTGCCTCAAGGAAATACTCCACAAATTTTTCTCTGTCTACACCACATAGGAATTTTGTATTGTGATTTACTTCTTTTCCGAATAGTTTTTTCTGATAATCAATTGTATCAACAACCGTCATACCAGTTGTCAGCTCGCCATTTAGCTCAACATCTACATGACACTGCTTACTATCGAATATTTCCGGATGAACCAAAACAGCAACCGCACACGGATCATGAAGCGTACATCCCGGAAAGCCCTCTACTTCATAATGGTATTTACTGAAATAATCAATCAATTCTGCGGCAAATACCGACAGTTCATTTCCCTGTCCTCTAAGCCGTTCATTCTCTTCTCTCGTGACATAAGCCTTTTGCGTCACATCTAATCCAGACATAATGACAGGAAGTCCACAGTTAAACACAACCTTTGCCGCCTCAGGATCTGCAAAAATATTGTACTCGGCTGCCGGTGTCCAGTTTCCAACCGTCCCTCCTCCCATGATCGAAATCTCATTTATTTTAGTCTTTAAATCAGGGCGGGTAATTAAAAGCTCTGCAACATTAGTCAAAGGGCCAATTCCTACGATTGTTACCTTTTCCTGAGATTCTTCCAGTACCTTTACCATTAGTTCAAGTGCTCTCAGCTCTGAAACAGTAAATCCGCATTCGGGCAGCTTAGGTCCTTCCAAGCCAGAATCTCCGTGCACAAGCGCTCCTCCAACTACCAGCTTTCTTACCATCGGTTCTTGCGCACCCCTAGCAACCGGAATATTTAACTTTCTTGCTTTTGTCAAAACACGAATCGCATTGTTTGTAACCTTCTCAATGGTCTGATTTCCTGCTACTGTTGTCACTGCTTTAATTTCCAGCTCCTCTGATGCAAGTGCCCATAAGATGGCCATAGCATCATCATGTCCCGGATCACAATCAATTATAATAGGTGTTTTTTTCATATTCTTTCTCCTCTCATACATTTTGTTTCATAATGTGGATTTGCACATCACAGCTTACTTATCTAGCTTTTCTATAAAGTCTAACTTTATTTATACATTCTTCTTTGCATACACTTCTCTTGCCTTGCTATCCTTGGACTTTCTCTTTACGGAATAAACAATCAGCCCTATTATAGTTACAAGATATGGCAACATCTGTACTAATTCTGGCGGAATTGTAGTTACCTGCAAAGAATACGACAAAGCTTCTGCAATCGCAAACAGCAAGGAAGAAAGCGTTGCTCCCAGAGGAGTGGAATTTCCCATTGCATCAGCAGCTAATGCAATAAATCCTCGTCCTGCAGTCATATTTTTAGAAAACCAGGTTACATATCCCATAGACATAAACGCTCCTGCCATGCCTCCTAAGATGCCGCTAATTCCCAAGGCAATATAACGTGTTTTTATCAAGCTAACTCCCACGGAAGACAGTGCCTTTGGAGATTTTCCTGCCGAGCGGATTCGTAGTCCCAATGGAGTTTTATATAGCAATACATAAACTACAAATATCATCACAAATGCTGCATAAGATATTACGTTATGATTCGAAATAACATCTCCTACGAGGGGAATATTTTGGATGAAGGGGATATGAATACTAGGAAGTTTTCCAGAGGAAAGCGCAAGCGTCGTCCCTTTATCTTTCACTACCGCATACATAAAATACACGGTCCCCCCTAATGCCATCGTATTAAAAGCGATGCAGGTCAGCACGCTGTCCGCTTTTAAGGTCATTGAAACATACCCAATAGCAAGCGAACAAACAACACCTGTCAAAATAGCAATCAATAATCCAAACCACGGACCAAAGCCAAATGCGCTTGCAAATACTCCTGCAAGTGCCGAAATCAGCATGACCCCCTCAATACCGATATTGGTAATTCCTGCATTTGACGTAATAACAGCACCCAGAGAAGCCAAAATTAAAGGAGTCGCTACCCGAATAATGGAGTATAAAAATGATGGAGTCATAACAGAATTTAAGATCGCTGACATTATTTGTTCCCTCCTTCTGTAGAAAGCTTTGTAATCATCTTGTGCTGATATTTAGAAAGAAATGCATTAGCTGCTACCAATACAATTACAAGTGCTTCAATAATTGAAACGATCTCCGCAGCCACATCCGACTGCTTATACATATAATCCGCTCCAACTCTAAGATAGGCAACCGCAAATGCCGCTACTGGCACATACGCAGGATTTCCCTTGGCGAGAATATTCAGCACAACTCCATCGAATCCATATCCTGGAAGGGCTGACCATTGAAAGCGAGTATACATCCCAAGCATTTCCGTCGCTCCACCCACACCGGCAATAAATCCTCCAATAAGCTGAGCCATCATTATCACTCCGGCTGTCCCTATTCCAACGTACTGCCCAAACTTTAAATTACTCCCTACCACTCTAAGCTTATATCCCCATTTTGTTTTGAACATAAAGATATAAGTCAAAAAAACGAACACAAGAACAATAAAAACTCCACCATGAAGCCTCGTTTTTGGAATAATCGTTCCGAGACTGACGCCTTTTTGAAATGGGAGCGAGGCTTTATATGCAGAGCTAGGATCTTTTGCAAACTGATTAAAAATAAAGGTTCCAAAATAAAGCGCCACATAATTAAGCATCAACGATATAACAAGCTCACTGCAGTTCCATCTGACTTTCAAAAAACCTGGAATTGCACAAACGAATGCTCCAATTACACCGGCAGTCAACATTGCTGCTAAAATTGCAATTACAGGCGGAGCTGGCATGTAAATTGCAATCATTGCCGCTCCAAGCGCTCCCAAAAAAAAGCCGCCCTCTGCCGCCATATTAAATTGATTTGCCTTAAACATGACACAGATCGAAAGACCTGCAAACGTTAGAGGAATCGCCGTTTCTAAAACTGTACTGAAACGTCTTACTGTTGTTAGGGGACCAATGAACAAGTTTTTTATTGCGCCTAGCGAATTACTTGACGAAAAGCTCATAATAATAAAAGAAATAGTGAATGCGATTAATACCGCAATAGTGAATCGCAAGATAGCAAAATATGTATTAAAAACATCAACGTTTGATTTTTTACCGCCTTTTATCATAGGAGCGCCCTCACTTCCTCTTCACTCTGTTTCTTAACACCGAGCATATAGTAGCCGAGTTCTTCTTCTGTCAGATTTGTCGTATCCTTGAAATACGCATTGATTTTTCCATTATACATAACAATACAGCTATCGCTTAATTCAAGTATTTCATTCAAATCTGCCGAAATCAACAGTACAGCTACGCCTCTGTCCCTAAGCTCAACAAGCTTCGTTCGAATCAGTTCAGATGCTCCTGCATCAATACCTCTAGTGGGCTGTTCTGCAACAACAATCCCTACATTTTCCGTCAGTTCTCTCGCAGCGACCACCTTTTGTATATTGCCACCTGACAGCATATTAACATTCTGCTCTGCCGATGTACACAACACGTTAAAATCCTTAACCCACTCTTTAGCTTTTGCATCCATTCTTTTCCGATCCAAAAAAATATTCCTTATCAGATACCTCTGTATCTTGTCCGCAAACATATTTTCAGAAATTGTCATATCCGCAGCACAGCCGACTGCCATTCTATCCTCTGGAATATATACCACCTGTTTTCTTCGAAATTCTGCTGGTGAATAATCCAACACTTCCATACCAGAAATTTTAACTTGGCCCAGCATCGGCTTTTTCATCCCGGTAAGAACTTCCGCAAGTTCCGACTGCCCATTTCCTTCTACACCCGCAACGCTCAAAATTTCTCCTGCACGGAGCTTTAAGCTAACATTATCAAGCATTTTCTTACCGATAGAATTCACATAAGTGAGGTTCTCTGCTTCAAGGCAAACCGCCCCAACCTCAGCAGGTTTTTTATCAATATGAAGCACAATCTCTCTGCCTACCATTTTGTTTGAAATATCCTGCGGGCTCGTATCCTTTACATACGTTGTTTCAATCGTTGTCCCATGGCGCATAATTGTGACCCTATCACATATTTCCATAATTTCATTTAATTTATGAGAAATAAATATAATCGTATGTCCCTGTTTCTTCAGTGAGTTTAATTCCTCAAATAACAGTTTTGTTTCCTGCGGCGTCAAAACAGCCGTCGGTTCGTCCAGAATTAAAATTTTAGCGCCACGAACCAAGGCTTTTAAAATCTCTGTTTCCTGCTTTATTCCAACACTGGCATTTTCTACCTTTTCGTTTACATTAATTTTAAAATTATACTTGTCCGCACAAGCTTTGGAGATACGAATCATTTCCTTTGTATCCATCAACATTCCATATTTACTAGGTTCTGAACCCAGTACAATATTTTCTGCAATTGTCAGAGAATCCACCAACATAAAGTGCTGATGAACCATACCAATCCCCAGACTAATAGCCTTTTTGGGGCTATCAATTTTCACCTCTTCTCCATTTAAGAAAATGTGTCCGCCTTCTGGCGTTTCCATCCCAAACAGAATTTTCATTAGTGTTGATTTCCCAGCCCCGTTTTCACCAATCAGCGCATGAATCTCACCTTCATATATCTCTAAATTAACATTTTTATTGGCTACCACACCATTGGGGTAAACCTTGAGAATATCCCTAGCCTTTAAAACAATTTTATCCTTTTTCTTTTCCATCAGCTACACCTCCCATCAATAGGAATTGCCTGAAAGAAATCCTCCAGGCAATACAATGATCGTGTATCAATCAAGGCTTAACCGCATTTCTGATGCTATCAAGCGCCTCTGTTGACATACCTATCGCCGAATCAACTTTTATTTCCCCCGCCACTACTTTTTCTTGGATTTCTTCCATTTTCGCTTGCTGTTCCTCTGTAAATGCAGCTTTATAAACATTATTTTTGGCAAGACCTACTCCATTCTCCGCAATTCCAAGGCTTTCCGTCGTTCCCCATTCCAGTTCACCCTTCACGTCTTTTTCTATCGCTCTAAAAATAACATCCCCAACATTTTTAACCATTGAAGTTACAATATGATCCGCTGTTTTAGTATCTCCATTTTCTGCATATGCTGCCGACTGATCCGAGTCCACTCCTATTATTTTTTTATTTTGCTCTGTCGCCGCTTCAATTACACCAAGCCCTGCCGGTCCTGCCGCTGCAAAGATAACCTCCGCGCCTTGATTAAACTGTACGATTCCATGCTCTTTTCCCTTGGCCGGATCATAATAGTCACCTGTATAGGTACTGATTACCTTTATATCAGGGTTCACACTCTGCGCACCTTCAATATAGCCTACCAGAAAATCATTAATCGGAGGGATATCCATTCCTCCTACAAAGCCAATCTTACCTCCCTGCTTAGCCAGAAGGCCCGCTGCAGCCCCTGCAAGAAAAGAACCCTCATTCTGTTTAAACGTAGCGCAGTAAACATTGCTCAAATCAGCTGCTTCAAAATCAACTGTATTATCAATCAAAAGAAACTTTTTTTCTGGATAATCTGGAGCCAGCTTCTGAATTGGCTCAACCATAGAAGGAGAAACCGCTATGATCCAGTCAGCATCTTCATCTGCCGCATCAGCCAGAGCTGGTTCCCATTTTGCTTCGTCATCGCCAGTCTCGATAACCTGAATACCAACGCCAAGTTCACTTTTTATACGTTCCATTCCCCTGTTTGCAGAATCAAAAAATCCTAAATCCCCCAGATTCCCATTTACAATCAGAATTGCTTTTCCTCCCGCTTTCTCTGCTGTTTCTCCGCCCACTGATGAAGCTTCTGTTATTGCGGCTTCTGTTCCCTTACCCGAATCACCACATGCCACAAGACCAAAACACATTGTCGTTGCCAATACCATTGCAAATCCTTTTTTCAACTTCATTTTATAACCTCCCTTATTGTTTTAATAGCCATCCAAATTTATAGTAACAATCAGCTCCTGTTGGTATAATTAAGTTGTTAAAATCAATATTCCAGAAAGGAGCTGATTGCTATCTACCATCAAGAAATTATTTTTCATATTTCTTCAACTGACAGACAAAACAAATCTTTAACTCAATGAATTTTGCTCATCTCGACTTTTAAAATTTTACAGCTTCGCTACTTTTTGTTCTTCTGGAAATTTTGTACTTCCTGTTTTGTTGGTATACTCTGCGCCGCCCCCCTTCTGCTTACTGCAATCGCACTGGCAGCACTTGCATTTTTAAGGCTTTCCTGAACAGTCAGACCCTCCGCAAGACCTCCCAGAAAATAACCACAGAACGTATCCCCAGCACCGGTTGTATCAACTGCCTTCACTTTGAAAATATCCTGATATATAGTTTCTGACTGATTAAAAAAATAGGAACCCTTCTCTCCCAGTGTTAAAACTATGAAAGCATCTGGAAATTTGATCTTAAGCCCTTCCATAATATCTGATATTTTCTCCGAATTAACCTCTGCCAGTTCTTTACCTTCTACCTCATTTACAATCAAATAGTCAACCTGATTTAAATGATAGCTTTTTAATTCAGCACTCATCGGAGACGGATTCAACGCGACTGTCATTCCCCGTTTTTTCGCCTCTGTGATTACAAAATCGACATTTGAAATCTCATTCTGCAAAAGAACAATGTCGCCTGCCAAAAACCGATCCAGAACTGACACAATATACGCTTTACTGACACTGTCATTAGCTCCCCCACAGATGATAATATTATTCTGCCCATTTTCATCAACCTGAATAACCGCATGCCCACTTACCACATCCATTTCCTGAATATAATCTGTATGAACACCAGCGGTTTTTAAAATATCTGTCAGTATTGTCCCATCCTTTCCAACTGCACCTGCATGATAAACCTCCGCTCCCGCCTTTGCAAGAGCCACTGACTGGTTAAGCCCTTTGCCCCCGCAAAACTCTTCGTACCTGAGCGCTTTTATTGTTTCTTTCGGTTGGACAAACTCCTTTACAGAATATGTCTTATCGATATTAAGTGAACCGATATTCAATACTCTCATAAAACTCCCCTTCCATTTGCAGTATTTATAATAAGAAAATGATTTCCAAAAACTTTTTCTTAATAAGAAAATAACATAATTCCATTTGATTGTCAATATTAAATCGTCATTTTTCATAACTATTTTTCGTTTACTTTTTATGCATTTAGTGTATAATTGTAGAAAGAGGCGGTATTAATCAATAGAACGCTTAAATATTTGTAAAGGATTTATTTACTATGACAATTAAAGAAATTGCTCAGATTGCTGGAGTATCTGTTTCAACAGTCTCTAAAATTATGAATAACAAAGATCAAAGCATCCGTTCCGAAACAAGGGAGCATGTGCTTAAAATCGCAAAGGAATACAATTATAAGCCCTACTCCTCTATCATTACTTCCAGCAGCGGGAAAACCCTGTGTCTCGGAATTATTTTCCGAAACGCTTCAGCTGTTCATAATTCTATTTCCGGCATGATTGCCGCTGCCAGCAGCTGCGGATATTCGATTCTTACCAGGGAAAGCAATAATTCCGTAGAACAAGAGCTAAAAAATATTCTGGCTTTGCTCAACATGCATGTTGACGGCATTATCTGGGAGCCAGTCTCTCCAGACAGCCTTGATTCTGCCAGGCATATCAGACACGCAAATATTCCTTATTTTATTATCAACTCAGATATTGAACATGCGCTAAACATTGATTTTCAGCAAATGGGCTATTTGGCAACCGAAGCTCTCATAAAAGCCAGGCACTCTGAGATCGCCTGTATGTTACGCAACGGCACCCGAACAAAAAGCTTTTTTCAGGGCTATCGTCAGTGCCTGTTTGACCATAATATAGCCTTTGATGAAAGACTTGTCTTTTACGAAACAGACGGACTGCCAATCAGCAAAATCACCAATCATATTTTTAGCGGAATCGTTGTATCGCATTATGCCGCAGCTATCCAGCTGTACAAAGCGATTGATACTCTGCATTACGCGATCCCCCATGACCTTTCCCTGGTTTCCTTAAAGGACAGCCTAAGGATAAAAACTGATTATCCACCGATTTCAACCTTGCCCATTCCATACTATGATTTTGGAACATATGTGGTTGATTATTTGATTCATATAATTGAAAAGAAAGACGGTATACCTAAACTAGCTCTTTCCTTCAAGCTGGAGCAACATTTGTCCATTGATATCCCATATAATTCACGTTTGAAAAAAGTTATTTCTCTTGGCAGCATCAACATTGACAACTATATGAATTTCGATCAGCTCCCACATACGGGTAAAACCGTAACCTCACCAGCCGCATCTATTTATCCAGGAGGAAAATGTATAAACGAGGCCATTGGCATCGCAAAGCTGGGACACCAGGTTTCAGCCATCGGACGGGTGGGTGATGACGCTGACGCTGATTTCCTATACGAATATATTAAGGATTATCCTGTTGACACCTTTGGTATAAGGCGAAGCAAAGGTCTAAAAACCGGGCAAGCTTATATCTTTGTCCAGAAGGACGGCGATTCTATGATTTCCATTATGTCAGGAGCCAATAATGCAGTAAGTTCAAAGGATATTATCGAAAACGAACGGCTTTTCGTAAATGCCAGCTATTGTCTAATACAGACAGAAATTCCAATGGAAGCAATTATAAAGGCAAGCCATATGGCAAAGAAATATAATCTGATTACTGTTCTTAAGCCCAGCGCATGTTCATCACTGCCCTTAGAGTTGCTGCAAAATATTGATATTATTTCTCCAAACTTAGATGAACTCGGCGAAATATGTCCAGGAGGCCAAAGCTTAGAAGAAAAAGCCGGACAGCTTCTATCCTATGGGATTAAAACTGTGATTGTCACAATGGGCGCGCAGGGCTGTTACTTACGTGAAAAAAATCTTGAATGTAGAATTCCCTCAGGAAATTTTACTTCAGTAGACAGCTCTGGCGCAGGTGACGCATTTATCAGTGCCCTCGTATCCTATCTTTTATATGGTTATGAAATAGTTACTGCCGCCAAAATCGCTACCTATGCTGCCGGACTCAGCACAACCAGACAGGGCACCACTCCTGCTTTGATTGACAAGGACACTTTAGAGTCCTTTATCCGCCAGAAAGAACCAGAGCTTTTACATGCCTCAAAGCAATAAGGAATAAAGCTATTTTCATTCCAGACGGCATAGAGCCACCGCCAAAGAATGTTATCGCTTCTCCCAAATTGTAGATTTATGTTGACTGTTTCGCTACATTAGAAGATGACTATGGATTAGTTGCAGAAGTAGCAGGAAAAATGCCGGCGCCGTCTAGGTTCGGGTTATGAATGATTACAGGCACATTGGTAATAACACCCCCACCCCTGCAATTTCTCTGTATAAAGACTATCGGGGACACGGGATAAGAACCAGTATGATGAAAGCAATGCTGTCCTTGTTAAAAGCATATTCCTATGAACGTGTTTCGCTTTCCGTTCAAAAGGCTAACTATGCGGTTAAAATGTATCAAAAAATCGGTTTTGAAATGGTAAGTGAAAATAAGGAAGACTGAACAGTTATCTAACTGTCCCGATTGATAAGCGGAGGGAGACATTCCGGCAAGCTCAGCGGTTAGTTCCTGAATTAACCTGCGCCTTTTATCCGCTTGATATGTTCAAGCGGATAGTGTCAGAAAGCATTTGGAAGGAGCCTAATAAGATTTGTATCTTTCAAATTTGTGAAAGCATTCCCCTTGCCATCAAGGAGTTGCAACATTTGTTGTAGTATCCAGAACAGAAGCAAAGCTTGCTATGGTGCGGCTTTTGAATGAATTGTTTTCTTTCCTTCCTCCGGGATGGCGGTATATACATTTTTAATCTCCTTTAGAACAAAATGTGTCCTGGTGGCCGATACCCCGGTCATGCTTTTAATCGTCCTATGTATGCGCTCCAACTCGTCGGAGGAGGAGCAGGTTATTTTCAGCACAAAATCATAGTCCCCGGTGAGATAGTAGCAATCTACAATATTGGGGTGATCGATAATCATCTCTGTAAATGAATCATGAAATCTGGGGTGCTCTAAACTAATTTCCATCAGAGCCGTTACGTCATTTCCAAGGGCTTTTGTATCCACCATGACCGTATAGCCCTTAATGATACCTGATTCCTCCATCTTCTTAATCCGATCCAGCACAGCCGACACAGACAGATGGATCTCCTTGCTGATGTCCGAAGCTTTCTCCCGGCCCTTTTCCTTTAATATGTTCAGTATTTTGTAATCAATTTTGTCCATTTTTCCCCCTGCTGTTTTGCTTTTCAAAATGTCCAACCTGTTATATACTGGTAGATAAGTATCCTAAGTATATCATAAAATGCATCGGAGTTGTACCATGAATCTTTCTTACCTAAAATACGCTGTGGAAGTGGAGAAAACCGGCTCCATCACCAAGGCGGCGCAAAATTTTTATATGAACCAGCCTCATTTGAGCAAAATCATCCGGGAACTGGAACGAGATCTGGGAAGCCCTATCTTCGACAGAACCAGCAGAGGAATGGTTCCCACCAAACGGGGGGAAGAATTTCTGCGCTATGCAAAAGCGATTCTGGTTCAGGAGGAACAGATAGAATCCCTGTGCACAAAGAACAGCAGGCAAATTCTGGAGGTGACTCTAAGCGTTCCCAGGGCCACCTATATTTCCTATGCATTTACATCCTACCTGAAAGCCCTGGGCAACCCTCCCTCTGTGAACCTTCACTATCGAGAAACAAACTCCAAGGACACAATCCGCAGCATTGCTGACAAAACCTTTGACTTAGGCATTATCCGAAGCCAAACCCTTTATGAATCATACTATCTGAAAATGCTCCAGAATGAAAATCTGGAACACAAGGAGCTGTGGGAATTTTCCTGTAATGTCCTCATCTCTCCCAACCATCCCCTGGCATTAAAAGAAAACCTGACTTATCTGGATTTCGCCGGCTATACGGAAATTGTCCAGGGGGATATCCAAACCCCTTCCTTTACCTTTGAAGCCCAGGATGCCTCCGCCACAGCGGGAAATTCCAGGAGAACCATTTCCATCTATGACAGAGGCAGTCAGTTTGAACTTTTGAGGGAGCTCCCCTCCTCTTATATGTGGACTTCACCTGTGCCAGGAGATTGTCTCACCAAACAGGGCCTGCTTCAAAGAGCCTGCAGCTGTCCCGGCAACCGCTATAAAGATTTGCTGGTGTACAGAAACGGATACCGGCTTTCCGAAGATGAGAAAGCCTTTCTCTCCTACTTAATCCAAACCCTGTCCTCTCTGAAAGGGGACTGAGCACAGCCCCCACAGCAGCGGTGCCCCTCCTGCTGCCATCTACTCTACTCCAGACAGAACCTTTGCAAGCTCGCTGTCCTGATTGAGAATAATCGTTTTATTATCCCCCTTCAGGGAAGCCTTTAATGCATCCAGAGAGCGGACAAAATTATAAAAATCCGCTTTTGACGCATCATTATATGCACTGCTGAGAATCTGCATGTACTTCGCTTCACCTTCAGCCCTAATCTTTTCAGCCTCGGCCTCGGCCTTGGCAATGGTTTCCTTCACTGTTTTGTCTGTCTCATTTTTAATCAGAGAGGACTGGTACTCGCCGTCTGCCGTATACTGGGCCGCAATGTTATTACGCTCGGAAATCATACGCTGGTACACCGACTCCTTATTGGAGTCAGGCAAATCCAACTTTTTTGTTTCTACCGAATAGATATGGATACCATAGGAATCCATAGCGCTGCCGATATTCTCCGTTATGGTTTTGGCCAGTTCACCATCCCTTCCAGAAATAATATCTGCCTGGTTTGTAGAAGAAAGCACATTTTTAATGGAATTGTATACAACATTTCCAAGGCGCACCTCTGCCTTTTCCTTGCTGGCATTTAAGGAGGACAGATATTTTACAGGGTCCTTAATATCCCAAATAACAAAGGAATCTACTGTCATAACCTTCTTATCCTTTGTAGTTACATCGCTTGGATACAGATCGGAAATCATCCTGTATTTGGGTATTCTCTGGACAGACTGCAAAAACGGTACTCTTAAGGAGGGCCCTGCCGTATCCTCCACCCGCACAACCTTTCCGAACTGGATAATCAGAGAATATTCGTTGGCTCTTGTAACTACCAGGGGATTACAGATCAAAATCACCAAAAGAACCACGATGACGATTGCTGCATTTTTTATTGATTTAACCATTGATTTCATTGCTGGTCACCTCCCTGTTCCGGGCTGCTGACAAAGGAGTCCAAAGGCAGCACCGTCTGAGTGCCATCGGAACCATTGATAATTACCTTCAGGCCGGGCAGCACCTCCTCCATCGTCTCATAGAACATACGCTTCTTTGTTATCAGAGGATATTTAACATACTCCCCGTACATTTCGTTGAATCTGGACACCTGTCCCTCTGCCTCGCTGATACGCTGCTGACGGTAGGCCTCCGCATCTCTGGCAGCCTTATCCGCCCTGGCGTTAGCTGCCGGGATCTGTTCGGACTGATACTTCTTGGCCTCGTTCAGCTTCGTATCCATACCCTGCTTAGCGTCCTCTACTGCCTTAAACGCATTGTTCACCTCCTCTGTCGGCGGTTCTGCGTCCTGAATGGTAACGTTATAGATACCGATTCCGATATCCTCCTGTTCCAGACGTTCCGACAGCAGCGTTTTTACCTTACTCTGAATCTCAGACTTTCCTGTAGTGATAACCTCATCCACACTGTAGGAGCCTACTGTATCTCTGATATAGGACTGAGCCAGGTTTTTCAGAATATCCGTGGAGGATTCACTGTTTATGTATGCTTTAATCGGATCTACAATCTGATATTCGATATAAAAATCCACGTTCACAAAATTAAAATCCTTTGTTATCATCTCTGATTCCGCGGAAACCGGTACAGGATTATTCTCACTATTGGCGGGATTCTGTGTGTCGTAGGTGCTATCATAGCCAATAACCATACCCTTTATCTCTTTGGACATCTTATAAACCTTCTGAATAAAGGGGTACTTAAACTTAGGGCCGGAGGTCATAACGCTGGAAGGATGCCCAAAGGTGGTAACTACAGCCATCTCATTCTCAGACAAGGTGTAAAAGGAATCCATAGCTGCTATAGCCAGAACTGCCACTGCAAGGATGATCTTCACAGAAAGAAGCACCCGTTTTACACCCTTTCCTCCATCGTTTCCATGATTGTACAAATTCTGGGTATCCTGACCCTTGACCTCGCTTCCATCGGAGCGCGCAAAGCCTTTTCCCATAAACAGGTTCATACAATTCTCCTTTCTCCTTTTTATAGTAATTAAAATTATATCATATAATATTCATTCTGAACAGAGGAGCTTAATGGCAGAGGGATGTCCTTATAGGAATACCTGTATGCCTAATTGGTATCTACACCCGAAAAACAAGTTATGTTAAAATAAATTTAACAAAAGCGCATTCCAAATGCCATCAGGAATTATTGCTTTTGTAAGTTAACAGCATATTAAGCGGCCTGACACCTCTTAGTTGTACAAGTGCATTGTATATCCCTTATTTGAGGGCCGCTTCTATTATGCGTATTTGTTGTTTAACCCCTTATGTGTTGATACACTCCATATAAACGGTTTGTTTTTACTGCCCGAAAGGAGGCGGAAAGATGATGCTTTCCGTCTCCTTTTCATTTTCACAAAGCTTCAGTAGCTTTCCAGGAATACTGGTATTCCTTTTTAGTATCTACCCTATTGCAGAAAAAGATGGTAAAATTTAATATTGAAAAAAATAACATTTCAATTTCTACATATACATAAGGAGGCTTCATCATGAGATTTACATTACCTAGAGATTTGTACCACGGCAAAAACGCACTGGAAGCTTTAAAGACATTGGACGGAAAGAAAGCCATGATCATAGTAGGCGGAGGCTCGATGAAGCGCTTCGGCTTTCTGGAAAAGGTAGAGACATATTTGAAGGAAGCAGGCCTTGAGGTTCAGCTTTTTGAAGGCGTAGAGCCTGACCCGTCTGTAGAGACAGTTATGAAGGGCGCAAAGGCTATGGAGGAATTCGAGCCTGACTGGATCGTGGCCATCGGGGGAGGCTCTCCCATTGACGCGGCAAAGGCTATGTGGGTATTTTACGAATATCCCCACACCTCCTTTGAAGATCTCATCACACCTTTCAGCTTCCCCACCTTGCGTACAAAAGCCAGATTCTGCGCCATTCCATCGACCTCCGGAACTGCTACAGAGGTTACTGCTTTCTCTGTGATTACAGATTATGGAAAAGGAATCAAATATCCCCTGGCTGACTTTAATATTACCCCGGACATTGCTATTGTAGATCCGGCTCTGGCAGAAACCATGCCTAAAAAGCTGACCGCACATACAGGTATGGACGCTATGACCCATGCCATTGAGGCCTATGTCTCCACTCTCCACTGCGAATACACCGACCCACTGGCCCTCCACGCCATTGAGATGATCCATGAATACCTGATTCCTTCCTATAATGGAGATATGGCCGCACGAGACAAAATGCATGACGCACAGTGTCTGGCAGGAATGGCCTTTTCCAACGCACTGCTGGGAATTGTTCACTCCATGGCCCACAAGACCGGAGCTGCTTACTCAGGCGGTCATATCGTACATGGCTGTGCTAACGCTATGTATCTGCCAAAGGTTATCCGATTTAATGCCAAAGAGCCTGAAGCAGCCGCAAGATACGCAAATATTGCCAGATTTATCCACCTGGAAGGCTCCACTGACGAGGAGCTTGTCAACGCTCTCATCGCACGTATCCGGGAAATGAACCAGGCATTAGATATTCCTTCCTCCATCAGAGAATACGAAGGCGGAATCATTGATGAAAAGGAATTTTTTGAAAAGCTTCCTTCTGTAGCGGAATTGGCTGTAGGCGATGCCTGTACCGGCTCCAATCCAAGAACCATCACTCCGGCCCAGATGGAAAGGCTGCTTACATGCTGCTTTCGGGATGAGGAGGTTGATTTCTAATCAGCTGATCAGAAGCCGCTCCATATACCGCAGATAACCGCAAAGCCCGATGACTGTGAACAACTCCAGAAGGCTCGTAATAAAACCTGCTCTGATAAAAAGCAAGCAGGCACATGCGGTTAAAATCCACATAATTTCCCAGGCCCTGCGAAAGCGGGGCCTGTTTTTATTGCTGAGAAACCTAAGAAACACAATCATGCCGGATGTAAAAAGAATGGGCGAGAAAAATGCCAAAAGCACATGAAGCCGGGACTTAAAGGGATATTGCTCCGGCATATAGGGAATGATAACTGCTGTAAAAAGAAAAGCCGCAGCTGTGCATATAATGCTCTTCACAGCCTTATTCCTGTATCTTCCTATATTAAATAAATAGAAGCTGTACATGCAATAATAAGTTCCGGTCGTAAAGCCCCAAAGCGTAAAAAGAGCCTGATTGCCTGCAGTATTTCCGAGAACAGACAGATTTGTATCGGTAAAACTGTCATGGGAAGCCAGCAGCACAGTGATTCCCGGTATGAAATAGATAGTAAAGAAATCATATTTCCCTTTAAATCTCCCAGAACTTCCTGTCACAACCTGCCGCCTCCTTATCAAATAACCACCCCTGCGCTCCTTGGGGCATAGACCCGGCAAGCTGCGATAGGAAGCGGTTTTTTACTCCAAACCGCTCCCTATCATTATCTGATAAAGCTATTTTTTTTACACTTGAATCATTTTCCTTTTAATCCATTTCCTTTAAAAGCTTTTCTACGCTGGTAAGCTTAACGCACAGCGCAAACAGCTCCGTTGCTGTGATTAAATCTCCCAAAGGCGGATAGGTAGGAGCAATACGGATGTTGCTGTCATGGGGGTCCCTTCCATAAGGATAGGTAGCGCCTGCCGGAGTCATAACAACGCCGGATTTTTTACATTTGGCAACGATCTCCTTGGCGCAGCCCTCCAAGGAGTCAAAGGAGATAAAGTAGCCGCCCCTTGGCGTACTCCACTGGCCGATACCAAGACCTGACAGCTCACGGTCCAGAATAGATTCCACCGCCTCAAACTTGGGACGAAGGATATCGGCGTGCTTTCTCATGTGCTCTACCATTCCATGAATGTCCCTGAAAAAACGGGCATGGCGAAGCTGGTTTACCTTGTCGTGCCCAATGGTCTGATTCTTTAACTGGGTCTTGATGTCCTCCAGATTATTGGGCGAGGTTGCCAGGGCCGCAATACCGGAGCCTGGAAAGCTGATCTTGGAGGTGGAGGCAAATTTATAAACCAGGTCAGGACTTCCGGCCCGCTTGCACTCTGCCAAAATTTCAATCAGGTGATCCTGCTCATGGTCATACAGGTGGTGAACTCCATATGCGTTATCCCAGAAGATGCGGAAATCAGAAGCTGCCGGTTCCAGCCTGGCAAAACGGCGGACAGTTTCATCTGAATAAGAATATCCCTGGGGATTGGAGTACTTGGGCACACACCAGATTCCCTTGACGGAAGCGTCGGAAGCTACCAGCTCCTCTACCATATCCATATCCGGGCCCTGGGGAGTCATAGGCACATTCACCATCTCGATACCGAAATATTCCGTAATGGCGAAGTGGCGGTCATAGCCAGGAACAGGACAAAGAAATTTTACCTTTTCCAGCTTTGCCCAGGGAATACCTCCCATAATTCCATGGGTCATGGCTCTGGACACTGTGTCGTACATAACATTCAGACTGGAATTTCCATAAAGAATGACTGTGGACGGGTTCACCTCCATCATATCGGCAATAAGCTCCTTTGCCTCGTCAATACCAGTGAGGACACCATAGTTACGGCAGTCGGTTCCATCCTCGCAGGTCAGGTCGTCATTGCTGCTGAGCACATCCATAAGGCCCATAGAAAGATCCAGCTGCTCCACACAAGGCTTGCCTCTAGACATATCCAGCTTCAGATCTTTTCCCTGAAGCTCCCGGTATTGGGCCTTTAACTCCTTGCGAAGTGCAAGCAGCTCTTCTTTCGTCATTTCCGCATATGGCTTCATAATATCCTCCTTCATCTAGGCACTGGGGCTGCAAAAAACCCCCAGGCGTAATCCTTATGTTTCATTCACGCTGGCAGCGGGCCTGGATAACATACCCCTATATTCAGGCGGCATCTCTTACAGAGTTCAGACACCCTTTATAGGGCTGCCGCGGCTTCGGCTTGTATCTGTACTACACACATCTGTCAGTCATGGATTTACATTTGTAGTCAAGCATACACCAACAACGTTCTTACGTCAATACAAATTTTTCTTATATTTTCATAATTTTTTCTTATATTCTTTCTTTCTGCCAATAGCGTAGCTTATCTTTCTTATCTGTCTGAATATGGTCCATAGCCCTCAGGGATTCGGCTCATGTGAATATACGGAAGCAACTTAAAAAGCGTATCTGTATTGACTTCCAAAATTATATACGGTACAATAATTTTCGTGTATATTTCGAATGAGAAAGGATGTCGTTACATGTCACAAGAGAATAAGATGGGCACCATGCCTGTGAAACGGCTGCTTATTTCTATGTCGCTGCCTATGATTCTATCTATGCTGGTTCAAGCTATGTATAATATTGTAGACAGCGTGTTTGTATCCATGATTAACCAGGCCGCTCTTACCGCCGTGTCTATGGCCTTTCCTGTTCAGAACCTGCTGATTGCAGTTTCCGCAGGTACCTGCGTTGGCGTCAACGCCCTTCTATCCCGCTCTCTGGGGGAAAAAAATCAGAAAGCTGCCAATCTGGCGGCAACCAACGGTATTTTTCTCGCATTTTTAAGTTCCATTGCCTTTGCCCTATTCGGCCTGTTCGGAGCCAGAATGTTTTTTGAAAGCCAGACCAGCAATCCCCAGATTATCCAGTATGGCGTTCAGTATCTTCAAATCGTTTGTATTTTCAGCTTCGGTATCTTCGGAGAAATGATGTACGAACGCATTTTACAGTCCACAGGCAGAACCATTTACTGCATGGTTACCCAGGGTACAGGAGCTATTATTAATATCATCCTAGACCCCATTCTTATTTTCGGCCTGTTTGGCCTGCCGGAAATGGGAATACAGGGAGCAGCAGCAGCCACCGTTTTCGGACAGATCGTGGCCATGTTTCTGGCTATGTACTTTAACCACGCAAAAAACAAGGATGTTTCCCTGGCCTTTAGGGGCTTTAAGCCTAACAAGCGAACCATTGCTATTATCTACGAGGTAGGAATTCCTTCCATTATCATGCAGTCCATCAGCTCTGTGATGACCTTTGGAATGAACAAAATTCTCATCTCCTTTTCAGAGACAGCCGTCGCAGTTTTTGGCGTGTACTTTAAGCTTCAAAGCTTTATCTTTATGCCCATCTTCGGCCTGAACAACGGCATGATTCCCATAGTAGCCTATAACTACGGCTCCCGCAGCAAAAAAAGGATTATGGAAACCGTGCGGCTCAGCATCGGTATTTCCATGGGAATTATGCTTATAGGTTTGATTATATTCCAGGTATTTACGCCCGGGCTTTTGTTCATGTTCCAGGCTGACAGCGATATGCTTTCCATCGGTATTCCTGCCCTTCGTATTATCAGCCTGAGCTTTCTCTTTGCAGGCTACTGTATCATCCTGGCCTCGGTTTTCCAGGCTCTGGGCAACGGCATATACAGCCTGATTATATCCGTGGCAAGGCAGCTAATCTGTATCCTGCCGCTGGCCTACTTCTTTGCACGAACCTTTGGGCTTAACATGGTTTGGTATTCCATTCCCATCGCGGAAATTACCTCTGTGGCGTTAAGCTCCATCCTGTTTAGAAAGATTTATCTGGAAAAAATACGTGTCTTAAGCTAGTAAGCCCGGCGTGCCTGCCTCAATAAAACTCGATTAGATATTTAGACGACTTTTTCTCTCTTATTCCGCAGGACATTGCAATTCATCTCTTGCTATGCTAAACTTAAAAGCCAAGAAAAAAGAGAGGATTGTAATATGATGAAACTGACAAAAGCCCTCCCTGAGGATACCAGTGAAATTTATAATATTATGGCAACGGCCCAGTCCCTTCTTGCAGATAAGGGATGGTACTGCGTCGATACGGAAATCTACATACGGGAGCATATTCAAGATCCCTTAAAGGGTACTATATTTAAGGCGGTGGAGAACGGAGAAATCGGAGCCTTTCTCCTGATTCACCTTCCCGAAATGGACGCCAATCATCTGGGACATTACGCAGGACTAAAGCAAGAGGCTCTTTCAAAGTGCGCCTACATAGATTCTCTGGCTGTAAAGCCCGCCTTCAGAGGCCGTCATCTTCAATGCCGTCTTATGGCCTACGGGGAGGCATATCTATCTGCCACAGGCTGCTGCCATCTGTTTGGAACGGTTCATCCTGAAAACAAATACAGCCTGAATAACTTTCTTAAGCTGGGCTACCAAATTCTTACTACAGCCCAGAAATACGGCTCTCTTCCCAGGCATATATTATATAAATACAGTTCCCCGTCTCAGGAATGATACGGCTCCTTTCTTAATATATTTAAAGTAATATCAGCTTTGAAATGGAATCTCCCTTCATGAAAAACAGACTTAGTCAACTCCCCTTTAAGAACCTGCTTCAGACTACCCTGCTGTTGATCCTGGCCTTTTTGGCAGGGCGGCTGGCTGCACAGGCCATGGAATACAGCCACGGGCCGGAGGCTGTACCCATCTCAGCAGAGGGCAACTGGGGCCTCAGCTTTCCAGAGGAGGGGCAAATGCCTGTGGGAAATGCCTCCGCCGATTATTTGAAGCAGTACAATGCCTACTATGCCCAGAACACTCAGGAGCCAGTGATCTATCTAACCTTCGATGCAGGCTTTGAAAACGGCAACACTTCCGCCATTCTGGATGCTCTGAAAAAGCACAAGGCGCCGGCAACCTTCTTCCTGGTAGGCAATTATCTTCAGACCAGTCCGGATTTGGTTAAGCGGATGGTTGAGGAAGGCCACACCGTAGGCAACCACACCTTCCATCACCCGGATATGTCAAAAATTTCCACCAAGGAAGCCTTTGAAAAAGAATTGAATGATTTGGAAACGCTCTATCAGCAGACCACCGGCCAGCCTATGAAAAAATACTACCGCCCTCCCCAGGGCAAATACAGCGAAAGCAACCTTAGGATGGCAAAGGATATGGGATATCACACCTTTTTCTGGAGTCTGGCCTATGTGGATTGGTATGAGGATAAGCAGCCAACCAAGGAAGAGGCCTTCAAAAAGCTTCTTGGCCGCATCCATCCCGGCGCTATCGTTCTGCTCCACAGTACCTCTAAAACCAATGGGCAGATCTTAGATGAGCTTCTGACCAAATGGGAGGAGATGGGGTATCGCTTCGCCTCCCTGGACGATCTAACGGCAGCAGGCGGCCAGCAAGCAAAACAAAGCCTGTAGGCCGGGACGTTTTACCAAAGCAGGCACATGTCCGGGACAAAACGTCCAGGGCAGCCTTGTCTACCATCTGAGCAGCCATTGGAGCTGCTCTTTTTTATTAACAAAAAAATTTTTTGCGCTATTACATGATTAATAAAAATTTCTTTTATATATAATATTTACAAATTAAAAAGAATATGTTACTATCCTTTTGTAACAAATACAGCTGTACAGACCTAGAATGGTTTGTATAGTAGTAAAAGTGTTATAAATATTGAAAGGAGAAAATGTATTTTATGAGGACAAGGAAGCTGACAACGGTGAGAAGGTTATCTGCAGCTGCTCTTGCAGTGGCAATCGCAGCCAGTATGCCATCTGCTCCGGTACTTGCGTCTCAGGAAGGCGCCGCCACTCAGGGACATGCGCTGGCGGAGGAAGAGAATGACAATCTGGACGTTTCAACAGCTACTCCGTCAGAGGCACAGGAGCGTCATGCAAAGGATGAGGAAGATACTACTGTGGTAGAGATTACAAAAACAGCTACATTCAGTGAATCTACAAAAAGAAACGCAGAGGAGATTGCCGAAGCCCCATTTGATCAAAGCGTTAGGATCGATAATACAGAAATCCGTGTAAAAGCAGATAAGGGAGTATTTCCCGAAGATGCAAGCCTGTTCGTCCAAAAGGTAACAGATGCCGCGAAAACAAGAAAGATTCGCTCTGTTATTGAAAACGGGCAGGAAAAGAATCAGAGCCAAGGCGAATGTATATCCTTTGATATTATAGTTCGTGACGTGGCAGGAAAGGAACTGAATCCAGATACCTCCAGGGGCAGGGCGGAGGTCATCTTTTATCAGATAGAATCAGAAGCTTGGGGCGGGACTCCCATGGGATACGAAGTATTCCATTTTAACGACAGCTTAAGTAAGGCGGAGAAGCTGGACGCAACGGTGGATATGGATGAGGGAAGCATACAGGTGGAAGCAAAGCATTTTTCTGTTTATACCGTACAGGCGAACACCCTTCCTAAGATCACCATAGCAGCAAAGCCTGAAAATGGCACAACGAAAAAAAATCCATACCCGGCCAACACCGGCGGAAGCAAATTCTTCCGAATCCCTTCCATGGTCCGGCTGAATAACGGCACTTTAGTAACAGCCATTGACGCCCGCTGGGAAACAAAGGGAGACGGAGGCGGCCTAGATACACTGGTATCATGGTCCGAGGATAACGGTGAAAACTGGACCTACACCTTCGCCAATCATTTAGGAGATAATGGAAACAAATTCAGCAACCAATCTTCTACCTTTATTGATCCGTCACTGGCTACAGACGGCGAAACATTATGGCTTTTGGTAGATCTTTTTCCATATGGAGCTGCAACTGCATCAACCCAAAATCGCTCAAGACCCTTAATTGCGGAAACCGGGTTTACAGATGACGGAAAGCTGCTTTTAAAACGGTACGGGGAAGCTACATACGATTTTTATTTAGATAATGGCGTGATTAAGCATCAGAATGGAACAGAGGTAGATGGATATGAGGTAGACGAATGGTTCAACATTACAGGAGAGGGCGTGAATACCAACCTGTTTTTCTCAAACTCACCCTTTCAGGTACAGCCAGTTACCTTTTTGTATTTAACAGAATCAACAGATGGAGGCAAAAACTGGTCTGCCCCCAAGCTCCTAAACTTAAAGGAAAAGGGTGAATTAGCTTTAATCGCAGCTCCCACAAGGGGACACATCACAGAGGATGGCGCCATTGTATTTACCGCATACCAAGCAAATGCGAGAAAAAACGATCCCACCCTTCTGGATTCAAATAGCCAGAGATTAAATATTATTTATTCTGAGGATGGAGGAGAGAACTGGGAGCGCGTGAAATGGGAGCCTGAGGGTTGGGAAGAACAGAAGAAATGGAGCTCCGAAAGCGTTTTAGTGGAATTGGAAAGCGGAATCTGGAGAATTTTCTATCGAAATGGAACAGGAAAGCTTTGCTATGTTGACTATGATCCAAAAGCACAAACCTGGAAGGAAACAGTAACCGATATTGCCATTAATTCCAATAATAACTTATCCGCAATTAAACACTCCAGAACCATTAACGGACATGAAGTCATCATCCTATCCTGTGCAACAAGATATGTGCCTGGCAAATGGCCGGATCGATATGATGGAAAAATATTTATTTTTGAAGTATTGGAAGATGGAACCCTAAAAAAGAATAACCAGTATACAATGCAAAAGGGACCATTTTTATACTCGGCTTTAGCAGAAATGGATAATGGGGATGTTGCCATGCTTTATGAAAACGGAGATGGTACGGTAGCATTTACCACAAGAGAGCTTTTATCAAATCCTGTTTTCAAGTTTGACCCCCTCCCCATCCACGAGCCTGAGCCGGCAGACAATCCTTACGATATACCTTCTGATCCTGTTGATATATCTTCTGATCCTGTTATGGAAGGAGAAGAGTCCCAAACAAATGAAGAACCACACAAAGCTGCCAACCATATGCCAGAAGCAGTACCAAACGCCTCTTATGAAGATGAGCAGGATGCAATTTGGTCAGAAGCTTATGTAGATCATACGCCTGTAGATGACGGTCAATGGAAGCAAGCCTCTGATGGCAGCTGGAATGTAACCCTTCCCTCTGGAGAAAAAGCAGAGGAGCAATGGCTGTATCTGGACTGGAATGGCGAAAAAGGATGGTATTACTTCGATGAAACAGGCACAATGAAGCAGGGCTGGATGGAAGACTCCCATGGCAACACCTACTATTTAAGCAATGGCGCCCATGGACTTTCCGGCAAAATGGCTACAGGATGGCAATGGATTATGGACGAAGATGGTCATTTAAGATGATACTATTTCAGCGAACAACCAGATAAAAGCAAAGGAAAGCTGCTTAAGAACGTGACCACACCTGATGGATACATGGTAAACGAAAAGGGACAGTGGATTATGGGAGGCATTGTACAGGAAAGGTAATATAACACTTTAAGGGAATGGGGTGTGTCCTGATTATAGACGCACCCCTTCCTGATGGAAACGCTTTTTTATCTCCATAGGCCGTTTGCTTTACACAATATGCAGCCCTTAATCAAAGGACTAGATTGTGTTTACAAATTCTCCTGCCCCAGCTTCTCCTTCCACTCTGACTCTTTAAACCCAGTAAGCACAACCCCCTCGCCCACAACCAGAGGACGCTTTACCAGCATTCCATCTGTAGCTAAAAGAGCGAGCTGCTCCTCCTGGCTCATATGAGGAAGCTTGTCCTTTAATGCCAGCTCCTTATATAAATTGCCGCTGGTGTTAAAAAAGCGTTTTAAGGGCAGACCGCTTTTTTCAAACCATTCCTTCAGTTCTTCAGCCGTTGGATTTTTCTCCTTTATGGGGCGCTCTGTGTACTTAATTCCGTTTTCATCCAGCCACTTCAACGCCTTCTGGCAGGTGGTGCATTTCTTGTAGCATAATACGGTAAGACTCATTTTTTACCTCCTGTAAGTGTGTATTATGTTTCTTTTCTTCTCTGTCATATCTATTGCCCAAAAACCGCCGATACCCAGCAATCAGCTTCTGGTTTTACGGGGCGCTATCTGTTCGTGTTCCTCTGCCTCCGGGTATCCTGCTTCCGCCTGAAGGCCAAGCCCCCCAGCTCTCTTTCACTGGCTCACAAAGCCTGTCCCTCGGCGTCAGCCGCCAGACTTCCCTCCCCCGATAGCCATAGTCCTTATAAATGCCTGTTCCCTTTTTAAGCGTATGCAATTCCGGCTGCCCGGCGTTCATTTCAGATTGAAGCCAGATAATTTCCGATACCGGCTATGGCTGTACATATCAGAATGACAAGCACAATAAACATTATAGCCCGAAGGGTTCTGCCAACAAATTCCTTTGATATCCTTTGCATCTCTCATACTCCCTGTTTCCTTAAGATTTCATTTATCTTAATAGAACCTGGCAATTTCTTCCAGACTCCTTCTTGCTGGCATATCTGAATCCAGCTCCCGCTCTCCGACGGCTATGACCGACACAATCTCCTGATTCTCATCAATGTGCAGACGCCGTCTCAATTCCTCTCCATCCCGGATTCCCATAATCAGGGTATCCAATCCCAGCTCTGCTCCTTTCAGAATCAGATTGCCGCCTTGCAGTCCCAGATCGTAGGCTCCCCACCCATTACCTACCTCGTTGCAGGGCCTTCCCTCCTGATCAAAGCCGGAACGGTTCTTCACATACGCTGTGATAATGAGCACCGGGGCGTTGGCGCTGTTTTTCCGGTTAAACTCCGGAAGGCAGCTTTCCCTTATCTCCTCTACCAGCTCTGGCGACATAACCACATAGTATCTGGCTGTCTGCGAATTTTTCCAGGATGGGGCCAAAGCAGCCGCCTTGAGCATTTCCTCTATCTGCTCCCGGCATACCTGGCTGTCTGAGCGGAATTTGCGTATGCTCCTTCTTGTCTGTAACGCTGTGTCTAGATCCATCTTAACTTCCTTTCCTCCTACCCTGGCTCCCAGCTTCCCTATAAAACCTGGATGCCGCCTGCCAGCATAAAGCCTCGGATATAATTTCTTTCTCTTCTATTATAAGGGATGATCCCCTCTCCATGTCAATACCATTTTTGACGATCCCCACCGCTTGTTACTATGCTTCATCTGTATTTGATACGCCATACTACATGGTATTTGCAAGAACAGACTACATTGTGATTTGATTGATACATTGTGCTCATACTTGTATTATGCATCTATTTATGTCTAATACCAACTTTTTTCAAAAAAGAAATGCCCTTATATCCCCATAGCCAAAGCTAGGGATCTTACGGGCATTTCTGATAAAAGATAAGCTGTCATCGGATGTGACAATACGAAAACAAACCTCCGAGCAGTCCCTTTCCGAAACCAGCTATATGCAGAGTACCGGGCACAATACGCCTTAGGCACCGATCTGCCTGCCTTTCTTATGATCCGGAGGCAGACAATAGCGGTAGCTCCTTCTCAGCACTCCCATCTCCTCCAGCGTATTCACCATTCGGTACACAGTAGCCCTGCCAATGGAAGGGTCCAGCTTGGAAGCCTCATAATATATCTCCTTACAGCAGGTCCATTTTCCATTCAGTATCACATCCAACAGGATTCTTCTCTGCTGAGTTACTCTCCTGCCATTTTTTTGCAGCTCCTTAATAATCTGGTCTTCGCGCGGCATCCGGCGCTCCTCCTTTCAGTTGTCCCTTTTAACCTTTTGTTAGCTTTTGCTAACTTTTTACCCTGAAAAATGGAAGCTCAGGCACACTTCCATTTTATGTATTCTGATCGTATCGTATCATCCGTTTGCTTACAAACAGCTGCACACGCTTCCTTAAACCTGCGCTCACATTGCCATCCTTAAAGAAGCTGCCTCCAACGAGGTTTCAGGGGCAACCCAGGTTCTCCAGATGACGCTTCACCGCCGCTTGACCGCTTACTCTATACTTCATACGGACTCTCCTGCTTTAATTATTGTCCAAAACGCTGTGGTCACTTCCTTGTCAACAAGTAATTGCCAGCCTGGCGCTTCCCATCATACAGGCATATAATTAGCATCAGCTAACTATGTTTATAGGTTATCATTACCCAACTGATTTGTCAAGATTTTTTTAACCCTCTGTACAGCTGCAAGCATATGTACTGCAAGCCTTAACCCAGGCTCCCCTTAAAGAAGCGCTTGGTTTCCCTGACTACCACTCCGCTCAGCGCAAACAGGGCAATCATGTTCGGCAGAGCCATAAGCCCGTTAAAGATATCCGCAATGGTCCAGACCGCCTTCACCGTCATATAAGGCCCTATAAACACGGCAAAGATATACAGCCACCGGTAAACTCCGACGATCTTCATCTTACCCCCTGTAAGGTATTCCAGACACCGCTCTGAATAATAATCCCAACCCAGAATAGTGGTAAAGGCAAAAAAGACCAGACACAGCATCAGAAGGAAGGAAGACACCGCTACAGGTATGGGAAGCCCTGTGTTAAAGGCATAGGCTGTAATCTGCACACCCTCCAGCCCCTCTATCTGCCAGGCTCCGGTGAGAATGATCGACAGACCGGTCATCGTACAGATAAGGATTGTATCAATAAAGGTTCCTGTCATAGACACCAGCCCCTGGCGCACCGGCTCCTTTGTCTGGGCTGCGGCTGCCGCGATGGGAGCCGATCCAAGACCTGCCTCATTGGAAAAAATACCTCTTGCGATTCCCTTCTGCATTGCCACTATCATGGTTCCAACCACGCCTCCAGTCACTGCCTCCGGACAAAAAGCTCCCTTTACAATGAGCGCAACGGCCTGGGGAATAGCCCTTGCATTGCAGATAAGAAGGACGGCGGATAGCGCCACATAAAGTACGGCCATAAAGGGCACTATCACCTGTGAAACGCTGGCAATGCGCTTGATTCCTCCAATCAGCACCAATGCTACGCAGACACTTAAGATAAGGGACGCTATAACCACAGTCCAGGAATATGTACCGATACCGGGAATCACAACCGCCCACCTGCCTTCAGGATCGAAGAAATTGTTTACAGCTGAGGAAATACCGTTGACCTGCGAAAATGTGCCAATGCCAAAAAGCCCCACGCACACGCCAAAGAAGGCGAACATCCGGGCCATCCACCGAAACCCCTTTCCCATGCCCCGCTCTATATAGTAAAAGGGACCGCCCAGCGCATGATTCTCCTTGTCTACCACCCGGTATTTCACTGCCAGAAGGCCTTCTGCATATTTGGTGGCCATTCCGAAAAACGCCGCGATCTCCATCCAGAACAGGGCGCCCGGCCCTCCGGCGGTAATCGCCGTAGCTACCCCCACAATGTTTCCTGTACCAATGGTAGCAGAAAGAGCGGTGCACAGAGCGCCAAAGGAAGTAACCTCTCCCTCTCCGCCCTCCTCATTTTTTACCATCCATTTTAAAGCCAGGGGAAGCCTGCGAAGCTGCAAAAGTCCCAGACGGGCCGTAAGAAGAATACCTCCCGAAAGGATCAGCGCCATCAGGGGAACTCCCCACACAACATTATCAATCCATTCCAGCCCTTGATTCAATCTTTGCCACATACCTTAATTCCTCTCTGTTTGAATTGTCCACGTAAAAACAGCATAAAAAATGAGACTGCTCCAATTTTGAACCCGGAGCAATCTCACACATTATAACAAGGAATAAAAGAACCCATACTGGCTCTCGTCATTTGGTTCTTTCTCTGTCCTTTTGCCTGAGAGATTCGTACGTCGCCGCACGTTGCACCTTCGGCCCCCGCATCACGCGGGCTTCTCCAGAGTCACATCCGTTTATAGTCTTTCCCTGAGTCTCAGGGGCCTGAGAGTGTTACTCCTTCGGCAAGCCTTCTGGCTTTTTCCTACAAACATCATCTGTTGTTTTTCGTTGACAAAAAAAAGTTATCACACTTAGAAGCATATGTCAACTATTTCTTTGCTATCTTATTGGTCAACTGTAGGACTCAGAAACCTTTTTACCTCCTGGATCGCTTGCTTCCCGTCCCGGTATCCCAGCTCATACATCTGGCGGATCTTTTCAGGACTGCGTTCTGTCCGCCTGACTTTCATGTAGCAGCTAGGTTTGATAACCAAAATTTCTCCGGCCTGCTGCTGCCGCCTGATCTCATCCAGCTCCCGGTTATATTCCAGATGCCTCCACCTGGCAGCTTCCAGAAATTCAGGGTACTCCCGAAACACCTTTCTCATAAGGAGCATCAAGCTGTTAGGCTTCTTGCGGTAGCCCTCGGGACGGGTGAGAATCACCACGCTTCTCTTAAAGCCCAGCCTCCGAAAGGCCCCTACGGGAATGGATTCCCCCACGCCTCCGTCCATCAGCTTTTGCCCCTCTATCTCCACCATCCTGGAAGCAAGAGGCATGGAGGCGGAGGCCCGTATCCAGTCAATCATCTCTCCCCTTAAGGTGGGACACCGGTGATACACCGGCTTTCCTGTTTCCACATCTGTACAGGTCACATAAAATTCAGTGCCGGAGGCCTCAAATGCGTCGTTATCAAAGGGCTCCAGATTTTCCGGAAGCTCTCTGTAGCAAAAATCAACGTCAAATATATCCCCATTTTTAATCCAGGATTTAAGACTCATATACCGGGGATCACGGCAGTATTTCAGGCTGCACCGGAGGGAACGGCCCTTCTGTCCCGATACAAAGCTGCAGCCGTGAATGGCTCCCGCAGATACTCCAATTACTCCGTCCACATGTATATCCTGTTCCATAAATACATCCAGCACTCCTGCCGCATAGATTGCGCGCATGCCTCCGCCTTCCACAACGATTCCCGTCCTTGCCTTTTCCATCCGAATCTGCCACCCCTCTAGCTGACGCATCTGGACTGTTCGATTGTTTCATAGTCCCTTCATTCCGCGTCTTTCTTTCTATTTTTAATAAATACGGATTTAATTATACACATTCTTTCTATTTTATGCAATGCGGACTACCCCAATGAGCTTCCATCTCCATCAGACTCCCCAAAATCCACGCTGATATTCCCACCCCACCTGGAGGAAAAAACCGGCGCAGACATCCAGATATTAAATTTCACATATCAGGCTTCACACAGCAGCAAATATCAGCATTTATACACAATAAAACGATAATTTTTCTCTATATAATAGTGTATTAATAATTTATTTTTAAATGCGGACACCAGTCATTTATTAAAAAATGCATATATGTTTTAATATATACAACAGCTCTTATGGTAATTTTTATTATATTCAGAGGCAGTGGAACGCAATTTATGAACAATTAAATTTTCTATCCTCCCGATCCTTATATTGATTCTTCAAAAACCCCTGTAAATCCTGAATTTGCCGGACCTTCTGGAGTAAAGACCGGACAATTCCCAGGCAGCACAGCCAGCTTGAATTCTATACCGGACCAGATCGAATGGCTTGACAGAGATTTAACAGCAAAAGAATCAGGCATCCAGAGGATGAAAGAGAAGATATGGGCCTTGCATGTCTGACTATAATTTATATTTACCACAAAAAATACTTATTTATGGAGGAAAACGACATGAAAAAAGCTGTACTAAGTATGGTCTTAGTATTAACAGTGGCATTCCCAGTTATTGGATGTGCACAAAAGCCAGCGTCAAGCACGAATTTGGAGCATCAGCAGAAAGCGGCAGAGACGGCACAGGCAGAAGAGCCGGAGGAGCATACAGGCGACGTGGTAAATATCCAGATTTTGGGAACCAGCGATACACATGGTAAATTTGTTCCCTATGATTATGCCTTGAACGAGGAAAGCATGACGGGAAGCATGGCTCAGATTGCTACGGCTGTCAAGGAGCTGCGCAATGAAAATACCCTTGTAATCGACGCGGGAGATGTAATTCAGGATAATTCAGCTGATTTATTTATTAACGACGATCTACATCCGATGATACTGGCCATCAACAAGATCGGCTATGATGTATGCGTAACAGGCAATCATGAATACAATTATGGAATGGATGTATTAGAACGGGCTCTTTCCCAATATAACGCCAAGGTTCTTACAGGCAATGTATATGATAAGGAGGGAAAAGCCATTGCAGACCCATATACCATCATTGAAAAGGGAGGGGTTAAAATCGGTCTCATCGGCGTGGTAACTCCTAATATCACCAGATGGGACTCTGTCAATCTACAGGGCTGTACCGTTACTAATCCGGTGGACGAGACTAAAAAGGCCATTTCACAGCTGGACGGCCAGGTTGATCTTTTAATCGGAGTTGCTCACATGGGAGAACATAATGAATATGATGTTCCAGATTCCGGAGTCACAGATCTTGCCAATAAGTGCCCTGAGTTAGATGTAATTCTGTCTGCCCATGAGCATAAGTTGATCGAAGGCAAGCTGATAAATGATGTACTTGTGGTGCAGAACCTGAACAGCGCCCAGACCATGGCGCAGATTAACATTACGCTGACCAAAGAGGCGGACGGTCATTATAAAGTTACGGATCGAACTTCAAAAAGCATCCAAATCAGCGGATACACGCCCGATCCGGATCTGACAGCTGAACTGGAGCCCTATGACAAGCGAGCCAAGGATGTGGCCAATACAGTGATCGGAAGACTGGAGGGAGGCGATTTGGCACCGGAAAATGAAATCCCAGGAATCCCACAGGCAACTCTTGAGGATACCGCTATGCTGGATCTGATTAACAGGGTTCAGATGCACTACACAGACGCAGACGTATCAGCCGCGGCCCTGTTTCAGGCAGATTCAAATCTGAAGGCCGGAGATATTAAAAAGTCTGACGTTTCCCTGATCTATAAATTTACAAATACCTTATACAAGCTGAGGATGAACGGCAGGCAGCTAAAGTCCTACATGGAATGGAGCGCCAATTACTATAATACCTACAAGGATGGGGATTTAACCATCTCATTTAACCCGGATATCCGCATGTATAATTATGATATGTTTGCTGGCGTCAATTATGAGATCAATCTATCTAAGGAGCCAGGCAGCCGGATAGAAAATCTGACTAAACGGGACGGGACACCGGTTCTGGATGAGGATGTATTCATCGTTGCAGTAAATAATTACAGGGCCGCAACCAATCTTTTAAATTATGGCACCGTATACCAGGAGGGCGAGGAGCTTCCAGAGCTTCTGGAGATGGATGTAAAGGGAAATATTGGAGGCGTCAGAGAGCTGATCGCAGATTACATTGTGAATGTCAAAGGCGGCGTGATCGTTCCTGAAACGGATCATAACTGGAGTCTTACAGGCATCTCCTGGAACGAGGAGGATCATAAGAAAGCCGCGAGGTTGGTAAAGGAAGGAAAGCTTTCCATACCCACATCCGAGGATCAGAGGACCCCGAATGTGAAGTCGATTAGGCTAGAAGATCTGAAGGATCTATAAGCTTAAAGAGCTGGGCTGCTTTTTCAATGGAAGGAAACTCAATATAGGCTGTATGAAAAAAATACTGCCTCCCATTAAAAAGATACTCAATGGGAGGCAGCATTTTTATTTCTTGAAGCCGGAACCCCCCGGCATTCTTCAATTCTGCCTATCAGCCCTTCAGCTGGTTTGATTGTGAATGATTGCTTTGAGTCATTCTATCTGGAGGTTAAAAATCCTTCGCCGCTATTGAGGCGTTCTGATGAAACGGTACAGCTCCACTATCTCCTTTGCCAGATCTTTAAAAGCAATTCCTGTCATCAAATGATCCTGCCCATGTACCATAAGCAGGGAAACCTCAGAGGAATTGCCATTGGCTTCCTGAGAAAGCATATCGGTTTGAGCGTGATGTGCGCGGAGAAGTGACTTTTCCGCCTCCGAAAGTTTATAATCCGCCAGGTCAAAATCACCCTGCTTGGCTGCCTGAATCGCTTCTATTGCGTAGCTTTTCCCGCCGCCTCCATACATTACCAGTTCCATAATCTCCTGCAATTTTTTCTCGTCCATCATTGACCTCGCACCAAATTTTCCGCAAAGTCCAGAACCTTTGCGCCATTCATCATTCCATAATCCATCATAGGAATCACGCCTACCGGAACCCCTTTCGACTCCAGCTTTTTCTTAAATTCAGCTTCCATGTACATTACCTGAGGCCCCAGCAGCAAAACGTCCACTGGCTCCTGTTCAACCCGGCTCTGGGCTTCCGAAGCCGGCACGGCAAAAATTTCCGTATCAAGTCCCTTCTCTTGCGCCGCTTTCTGCATTTTTGCCACCAGCATGCTGGTACTCATACCGGCCGCGCAGGCAAGCATAATCCTTTTCATTCCCATTAATATAACTCCTTTCTTATCTATTGATAGACCGTGCAATTACAGACACTGTGTGGCGGACGCCCCGCAGTGCCTTGCTCATTGCCAAAATATTTTCCACCGGAGCAACGCCGCCGTACCCCGCATCTCCAATATGCTGAATATCAACACCACAGATTTTATTGCTGATTGCAATATTTCTGATGGTATCAATATCAGAGCTTTCCTGGCTTGTGCCAATAGCAGACATAACCAGACCGCTGCATCGGTGAACGGCTTTTACCACTGCTTTTAATTCAGCCTCATCAAAGCCGGGAACCGTTCCCACAGCAGGAACCAGGATAATGTCCGCACCTGCTTCAACAAAGGTTTCAGCAGTTTTCAGATCTGCAACAGGCTCGTTAGAGCCGGCTCCATGCATTTTTCCGGCAATTATGAGTCCTGAAAAATGCTCTTTTGTCAACCTAACCGCTTCTGTGATCTGCTCATTTGTCACTCCTGTTCCGGGGTTTCCGGTCAGGCATACAAAATCAAATCCAACCTCCTCCAGACGTTTAGCCGTTTCCAGATTCAACTGACGCCCTCTGGGAATTTCCAGCCTGTCTTCCAGCATTTCCGCCTGACTGTCCACAGGCTCCAAATTCACACCAATGGGTCTTCCCACCAGGCGGCGCAGCTCTGATACAAAATTATCCTTGTCGTGTTTAAGGCCAAAGATTTCAGGCTCTAAAACATCCACACAGTTTAACAAGATCAGATCTGCTCCAAAGGCACGGGCAATCTCCGCATTTGTAATGTCCCCTACAAAGGACTCCCGCACAGCGACATTTTCCGAAAGAATCACCCGGCCCTCGCTGGCTTTAATGCTCTGCTTTAATTCCGCCGCGCTCATCGCCAGGATTTCAGATGTATTTGCGCTAATCAAACGTTTCATATTATGTATTCCCTCCTGCTTTTACTACTTCCGAATATTCTCCGCCTCTTCCTGGGCTTTAAAGCGCTTTTCCACATTAGCCACAAACGGAAGATACAAAAGGATATCTAAAACGACAAGGACAAGCTGGAGCAGGGAGGCCCGCAGGCTGCCGGTAGCCAGAAAGCCGCTGATAATTGGCGGAGTCGTCCAGCCCGGCGCTGTATATGTCCTGGGCACAAGGCCTGCAGCCATGGTCAAATAGGCAAGTATCAGGTTCATAATAGGCGCCAGCACAAAGGGGACAACCAGTAAAATGTTGAGCACAACAGGCATTCCAAACATGGTGGGTTCGTTAATGTTAAAGAATCCAGGCACTACTGTCAGAGGAGCTAGGGCTTTGGCCTGCTTACTTGCGTTCCTTCTGCGGGCCAGCCATCCCAAAGCCAATACCAGGCCGATTGTGGCTCCGGCTCCTCCGATATAAACAAAGTTATCGATAAAAGGAGTGGTAAAAATGTGCTTTAAGGGTTCGCCAGCCTGGTAAGCGGCTGTATTTTCACCCAGATTAGCCAGCCAAATCGGCTCCATTATTTTATTAACAATATTGCCTCCATGTAAGCCAACAAACCAGAACATGCTGTTGCATAATGCCAGAATTGCCACTCCCGCAACATTATTTCCCAGAAGTCCTAAGGGAGTTCCCAGAACCGTCTTGGCAATCTGATGCAGGTTAGGAAGTCCTAAGGCATCTAATACGCCATATACAATCAGCCAGCCGCTTATAAGCGCAGCGCCGGGAAGAATTGCGCTGAAGCTCTCAGATACAGCCGGAGGCACGCTGTCCGGCAGTTTGATCTGAATATTATGGTTAATAAACCACTGATACATGTATCCGTTAATCAAGCCCAAAATAATCGCCACAAACAGTCCCTGGGCGGCCATAAAGGCAGTCGGCATACCCGCTCCGCTGTCTCCCGAAATAAAAGGCGTAACAACAATGAATGAGGACAGGGATACGATGCCTGCCGGAATACCGTCCACGTTAAATTGCTTTGTCAGGCTGTAGGCAATGCCGAAGCTTGCAACCAGACCGATTAATCCAAAGCTGCTGTCCGTCCCCTTCCACAGATAATCTGCAATCCCTGCCTCTCCCAGCCAGGCTTCAAGAGGTGGAATGGCAAAACCTGTTGCGATAATCATGAAAAGGGAACCAATAATAATAAGAGGCATTGCTAAGGTGATACCATCACGGATCGCAATTAAAAACTTATTGTTGCCCATCTTCGCAGCTACAGGAAGCAGCTTTTCTGATAAAAATTTGTTCATAATCCGTCTCCTTTTCTTAAAATTATGCTGAATCAGAATCAGCTTTTAAAAATCATATCTCTCCAAAGCCATCATACCAAAGTTTTCCTTGAAAGTATATATTTATTTTCAAAATATAATCAATTATATCAATATTGCATAAAATTTGAGTGGATTTTTTATATATATTTACATATTCATCCAGAAGATATGGTAAACCTGCCCTTGATCTCAGAGTTTCTGGAGTGATTGGTTTTATTTTATAACCATCTCTCAATTGTCATGTTTTACTTTCAACATGAAATTTGTATGGTATAATATCGCTAGATATTATACCGCGCTGGTTCGGTGACACGCGAAAGCGGGTCAAAACACCGCTCCGAACCATGCGCATCCCCCCGGAGGGATACCATAGCCGGAGGATATGGTATAATATCGCTAGATATTATACCGCGCTGGTTCGGTGACACGCGAAAGCGGGTCAAAACACCGCTCCGAACCATGCGCATCCCCCC
>ERZ773217.25-NODE-25-length-126825-cov-9.090416_pt1 | contig 126825 bp, 115 predicted proteins | sample MGYA00580995_ERZ773217 | MGnify/ENA primary metagenome ERZ773217 (study PRJEB29015, sample SAMEA2737772) | human gut metagenome | biome: human gut; feature: human-associated habitat; material: faeces | place: China | collected 2012 ...
ATCCTCAATACATTTCACGCTACCGTCAGCGAACTTCTCATAATGCAAACTATCCTCACCAACAAAGATAACAGAATCGTTCTTAATATCCTTTGCTTTGAGTTTCCCTTCTTTGACCATTTGCTTCTTCTGCTCACGGATTCTTTCCAGAAGAACCGATGCCGGTTCGTCATTAGGATCCTGTGGCACAAGTTTACCACGGATAGCAAGGTCAAGAATCTTTTGTCTTAATGCCTTGGTATCCATTATTCTTCCACCTCTCCTATTAACTGTTCCAGTTCTGCAACTGTTTTTGCAATATTGCTAGATTTTTCTTTAATCATATCGAGCAATTCAGCAAGAGTATAATCATCAGTTCCGGAATCTGATTTCATCCATGTGATATCCAAGCTTGCCTTATCACGAGCCAGAATATCTTCAATAGTGAATTTACGCCATCTGCCGTTTGGATTTTCTTCGCTGTATGTTTCTTTACGTTTACTCAGATCACCATCAGCATAACATTCCACAAAATCATCGAAATGTTCTGATTTCAGGGGATTTGTCTTGCCGAAAGATGGCATATCATTTCTCAAGTCATAAATCCAAACCTCTTTGGTGTTATGCTTGTCTGTTTTACCACGTGTAAAGAACAGTACGTTAGTTTTAACACCCTGAGCGTAGAAAATCCCAGTAGGAAGACGTAAGATTGTATGCAAGTTACATTTATCCATCAAGTCGAGACGGATTCGTTCACCATCGCCATCAGCAAAAAGAACATTATCCGGGAGAACTACTGCAGCACGTGCTTTGCCGTTAGTTTTCAAACTACGGTAAATATGCTGAAGGAAGTTCAGCTGCTTGTTGCTTGTAGGGAATGTAAAGTCATCACGTGTTGCACGCTCACCACCTTTTTTAGTACCAAACGGGGGATTGGTTAATACAACATCATAATCTTTCATGCTCATACCTGAACTGGACAGAGTATCGCCTAAAGTGATTTTACCATCAATATCATGCAGCATGGCGTTCATCAGTGCCAGACGGTGTGTATCATGCACCAACTCACAACCGGTGAATGCTTCTTCTCTTTCAAATTTAGCGGTATCTGCATCCAAATCGAAGAAATCATCAGTTTGTGAACGCACATACTGGCTGGCAGAAATCATGAAACCAAATGTACCGCAGGCAGGGTCATTACAGCGTTCACCCGGCTGTGGTTTCACCAGTTTTGTCATTACATCAATCAGTACACGAGGGGTGAAATACTGGCCTGCGCCGGATTTTTTTTCGTTAGCGTTCTTTTCCAAGAGACCTTCATAAAGATTACCAAGACCTTCTTCTCTTGCAGAAAACCAGTCCAGACCATCAATAGTTGTAATGATTTTCTCAAGGTTTTTCGGTTCATCAATATTTGTTGCCGCCCCCTGATAAATTTCACGCACACGACCGGTGCAGTTTTCACCAAGATGAGAAAGCAGTTCTTTATAGAACTTTTTCAGTTCAATACCGCTTTTGGATGTAAGATTATCCCAACGATAGGTTTCTGGAATCTGGGATTCCGCACCGGTTTCTTTCGCCATTTTCAGGAATAAAATATAGGTTAATTCGGTTACGTACTGATGATATGTGATACCGTCATCTCTGAGCACATTACAGAGATTCCACAGCTTTGAAACAATTTCTTGTGTTGTCATGCAACTCTACCTCCGTCATCATAAAGATATTCGTTTAATTCAAGAACGATATTTTCCAGCTTATTCTGGAACACTTTGTTGATTTTCGCAAATCCACCGAAGCTCTTGAAACGACTATCTTCATCAAATACTTGGACATTCAATACGGATTCTTCCATCAAATATTTTTCCATACGTCCAATCCAACTCATCTCCTGTTTTGAGAAGTTATGAGCTTTTTTCAATTTATCTACTGCTCTGCGTATTCTTGCTTCATGGCTAATCAACGCAGAACCAATAGCATATCTACGAATAAGGCTAATAATATCAGCAGCAATTTCCTCATTGGTAAGCTCTGATATTGCCGTATTCAGCTGTTGTGTTGTAAAGCCCTCTCTGTCAAGAGTTAATCTTAATGCTTTCAGCGCATCCCTTGTCAGATCTTTCGGTCTGGTACAAACGATGCTCAATGCAGCAATTTCATTCATATGTGTTTTAACATATTCAGAAAAAGCATCAAGATAATCTTCAGGCTTTTCAGAATTACCATAACCTCTTGTATGGCCAGTTAATTCATCTTCTTCCTCGGAAATAACCACCGGATTACCGCCATTAGCTTTTGTCTGCTGAATATATGCAAACATTTCTCTATATGCAAGCAGACGTTTTTTTGCATCTTCTGGATTTCGTCTTTCAATATCAATAATAAACTGAGTCGGATCCATTCCATCAGTCATGCTGATAAACTGCTCCATAGTCTTTTCACTCATACGGCGCTTTTTACGCTGGAGCTTTGCAATAATCTGGTTGATCTGAGCCTGCACAACATCTTTATCTTCCACTTCTTCCAAGCCATCCAGCAGCTGTGTAAATGTAGTTGTAGGATTTGTAACAACAGGCTTCATAGTATTTACCGGTTCCAAAGAATCATAAACACCGATAGGGTCGTAAATCTCGAAATGTGTTTTATGAATCTTCTGACACAATCTTGTAGCACGTCCCAACATTTGTTCAAAAAGGATACGGGATTTTACTCTACGCATAAATACCAATGTCGTGATTTCCGGAACATCAATACCGGTTGTCAGCAAATCAACGGTAACAGCAATACTTGGAAAACGCTCATTTTTAAAGCGCTTGATTGCTTCTGCTACCTTCTTAGGATTACCACCGCCAACGCTGCCAGTTATCTTCATAATAGCATCATTATCAACACCAGTTTCTGAATATATTTCTTTCAAAATAGAAACAATCATATCTGCGTGCTGATCGTCAACCGCATAAATAAGAGTTTTTCCCTGCTCTTCTGGATTTTCCGGATCAATATCTCTTGCTATTTCAGCCAGTACAGTTCTATTAAAATTTTCAGTAATAACTTGCTTGTTGAAGTTTTCGATATCGAAATCCAGTTCATCTTCCAATAATTCACTGTTGGTTATTTCTCCAGTATTAGGGTCATAGATTGTTACTGTCTGACCTTTTTTAATATGAATACCACCTGTGCTGAGTTTTGTTTCCAGATGATGCGGTGCATCGTGGTCTACCAGATACCCTTCTATAACAGCTTCTCTGTAAGTATATTTGAATACTGGTTGTCCGAAAATTTCTGTTGTATGTAATGCTGGTGTCGCAGTAAGTGCGATTTTTACAGCATCAAAATATTCTACTACTGTACGGTATTTACTCTGATAATCTCGCTGGTCACGATACAGAACTTCTACATCACCCATTTCTTTATCTAAAATATAACCACGATGGGCCTCGTCGATAATAATCAAGTCAAAATCTGTTACCGCCGGCATTACATCACTTTCATTATAAAGAATACGTTTTACCATGCTCTGAACAGTAGCAACCTGAATACGAGTTTCTTTATCTACTGTTCTCTCGTCTAATCCCTTAATATTATAGATTTCATCAAGGGTCATCAGTTCTTCAAGTTTTACTTCTTTAAAAACATCTGAAGCCTGATCTCCCAGAGAAGTTCTATCAACAAGGAATAAAATACGTTTGAAACGATTTGTCTTTAAAAAGCGGTAAATCATGCCAAGAACAGTACGAGTTTTACCTGTACCTGTTGCCATAGCAATCAGAACTTCTCTCTGACCATCAATAACTGCTTTTTCGGCTGCTTTGATTGCTTTCACCTGATATTCACGCAGATTCAGACCGTCTTTATCTGTTAATAAGTCATACGGCATTGCCTTCAACGAATCATTGCCCGCCTGAATATCCATTTCCAGACGTTCCATAATACCATCCGGGCTAATCCAACCGTGTAATGCAGTAGGAACGTTAGATGGCTCTCTTAAATCCAGAAACCAAATGCCGGATTTTGTTTTGAACTGCTCCAAATAAGGTCTTCCATTTGTTGCAAAAGTAAACGGAACCTTAAATTCTCCCCAAGTGCCAATCTGATATTCAACATCTTCTTTACGGATATTTCTTGGATAATCTTTACCCTGATAATCAATTACAGATGGAATATCCTTATGTACAGCTTTCGCCTCAATAATACCAACAAGTTTTGTCTCTACAAACAGTGCATAATCTGCATAGCCTTTTTTGCTAACAGTAGAATCTGTTGGCCATTCAGCGATCGCCATGTTATGACCTTTCGTTGGTCTTGCGCCTTTTGCATAACGGATTTCCTGTGTATTGGCTTCCCAGCCCACCTGACGCAGCTGTTCATCAATCATATAGCGAGTTTCAACCTCAGACTTCTGACGCTGACTTGCCATTTTATTAGCCTGTTTCAGACGAACTTTCTTATCTACCTGCTCAGCCTGTTCAGCACAGGCAATAGCTGCTTTTGTAAGTTCTTCTTCTTTTTCTTCTTCCTGGACTTTGCTCAAAACGATAATCTTCTCTGTTTTCTGTTCTTCCTTTACAGGCATAACAAAATCTTGATGCTGGTAATTCCAGTCACCATAAGTCTGCATAAACCATTCAGACAAGCTGTGTGCCATCTGTAAGAAAACCGGACAGTCTGAGCTTTCAGCATAATTTTCGTGAACAGCCTTATTTCTCACTTTACGAAGCGCATGCAAAATATCAGTCAAATCTCTTGTCAAAAGACCTTCAGACGATAACACATTGATACGGTTCACTGCAGAATTATCATAAGGCACAGGAATCTTATCATATGTAAACATTAAATTTACGATTGTTTCGCCAATCATACCCAGCTTCATCAAGCATGAGTTCGGATCTGTATAACAATACTGTTCCGCCAAATCACCAAAATTAGCAAGAACCGGAAATTCTGTTTCTAAAAATTTGAAATTGGAAGCCATTTACTTAGTCCTCCTCCCGTTTATCTTATGTTCTGATAATAAAATATTATCGGAACATCATTTGTAAAAAAATTAAAATCCTATTCGTGCTCTAATATCATTTAGCCACTCGCCTTTATATTTAAAGAACCTCGGGCCAGCTATGGAATACTTCTTTCCAGATATAAGTTTTGCAGCAGCTGTCAACGACATTTCCTTTCCTTGATATTCAACTTTTCTATCACCAACAACCTTACACTTAATATTTGGATCATCATAGTATTCGATTTCTTCTCCAACAGGAATCTGACATTTAGTAAAAGAAAAATCCTCCGCTTTTTCATGGCTTTCTGTGTCAATTTCCTGTGCCAACTGTTCCTCCTGTGCTTCTACATCACTTGGGGCAACCAGTTTCAGATTTTCTTTGCAATCGTGGATTTCTGCCATTGCTTCCAAAATTGCATAGGCTTCTTCCGGCTTCATTGCATAGAACTCACGAATTCTTTTCTGTCCATTAAAATCATCAATAGATCGCAAGTCCGGATTCAACTTATCAATAATCGCATGAAGCTTCAAATCTGACAATCTTGAGTTCACTTCGTATGTAGCATATACTCGGAATGCGAACGGAATACATTCGCTGCGATTTAATTGCTTCAATCGTTTGTCTATATCATCTGCATATCCTATTTTCACATAATCTGGGAAAGAAGGATTTGTGAGAATGTATATTACACCTTTATTACTCATATTCTTTTCTCCTACTCGTTTCGTATACTACAGTTTACATACGATATTTATGCATTCTCAAATCAAATCTTTGCAATCGGTGCAATCCTCATTTCCACATTAGGAATTACCATTTTTACACTTTTAGGTAACCTGTCATCTTTTATTACTTTTTTATAATTTTCAATGGACATATAATCCGTTATTCCGAGCACCGCAATATTCTTCAACGGATCTGTTCCATCTCCAATATAATCATTTATATCTTTATAGTATTTATCCCACTTTTTTTCTACTGTCTCACCTTGATATTGATCATTCTTTTGTGTTTCAGGTGTATGGATATGCAGATCCCATCTTCTCCATTCAGAACCTCTATTGTAATGTTCCATAAAACTATTCTCCTTTTTTAGCGCAAACATTCCCTAAAACTATGGCGAACATCACTAATAACCAATGAATTTTCACATTTATTGCAAATATTACAACAACTAACTGTTTACTAACGATATTCAATCCTAAAATAATCCAGATATGCTTTATATTTATCCTGTGCCGTCAGGCAAGTATCTGTCAGATAGCCTTTTTCATTGTTCCATTCTTTCAATCCACGATAATAGAACATTTTCAGATTATCTTCGATGATGAACGGAACAATATTATATTTCAGGCACTCCTTAAACATAATCAGTCTGCCTACACGACCATTACCATCTTGAAATGGATGGATTCGTTCAAGCTTTACATGGAAATCCAGAATATCTTCAAAAGTATTTTTTTCTTTTCCGTTGTATTTTGTCAGCAGCGCTTTCATTTTATCGGCAACTTCTTCCGGAAGTGCAGTATCCATACCACCGACTTCGTTTGGTACCTTTTTATAATCGCCTACAGCAAACCAATCTTTTCTGGAATCACTGGTTCCATTCTTTAGGATCAGATGCAGTTCTTTGATAAACTTCTCTGTCAAAGCTGCCTTTGCATTATCAATAATCATATCAATACAGCGAAAGTGATTTGCTGTTTCAATCACATCGTCCACATTCAGCACTTCTTTTTCTACACCGATGGTGTTGGTTTCAAAAATATATCTGGTCTGATCGTGGGTCAGACGGCTACCTTCGATATGATTGGAGTTGTATGTTAAATCAATCTGTGTCTTATGGTAAATGCCGCCGGAATACTTGCTCGCTTTCTGCTCCTGCAGAATATCCAGCAATGTAATTGGCTGTTCTTTTTTCTTGTTGGAACGTTCTGGTTTTTCTGCATTTTCAGGAACGTTCCAAGTCTTACCGGTAAGAAATGCACCGTTCACACGTCCCTGAGCACAGTAATTTCTAACGCTGCGCTCCGACACATCCCATTTTTTCGCTATTTCAGTAACTGAAAGGTATCGCATCTGCTCTTCTCCGTTATAAATCAAATCAAAATTTACATTTTACTATGATATAGTATATCACATCATCGGCAATATATCAAACTTTTATCCCATTGTTTCTTTTGTTTTTGCCGTTTCCGGTATTTTTAATTTTCTCTCCAAATATCCGCAGCCCAAATAAAAAGCTTCTGACTGGCAGTAAACACTATCAATCTCAAAATTCTTTTTCTTCACAGAATATGTATTCTTTACGAACTTATCTTTGCCCTGAATCTTCTGAATCAGGACCTGATAAGAACGTTCGCCATTATTCAGGCACTCATACACTTCCGTGTTCTTCTTAAACTGTTCCAAAGACTGGAATCCAAGAACCGTCTGCAGGAACCTTGTCACTTCCTGTCCCTTGTACTCTGGCACATGCAGACAAGCTACATACTCAAAATCCGGATTGTTCACAATCAGGAAATGAGGAATCGTTCCCTTCTTGTTCTGTAGTCTGCAATACTCAGCCAACTGCAGAAAACTGTCCTTTTCACCCTGATGCTTCATCAGACGATCGGCATCCACGATGATGAATTTTGCCAAACAATTTGTCTGTGATTCTGTCTTTATTTTTTTTAAGAAGTTAGTATAACCGCCACCGTGCATATTGATTGGCTTCAATGCAATCTGCACATCCTGGTGCTTTCTCATTTTATCAATATAGTTGTATTCTGTATCGCCTTCACAGAAAACAACAAATCGTTTTTGTAATTTACGTTCCGGTCTACTCAAATGCTGTACCTCCCAGAATGCCTTTCATATAAAACTCATAAATCTTAGTCGTTTCATAACGAACTTCCGGAAAATCAGACAAAGAATACATTTCCGAAGTCAGCTGCTCTCTGTTCTTTGTAACGAAATAAATCTGCTCTTTCATGTAGGTCTTCAAATCCAGATGCAGCACATTGTGGGTAGAGAAAATAAACTGGCCATTATGCTCTGCTCCGTTCACAAATGCGATCACTCGGTCAGAAAGAATCGGATTCAGCACTCGATCCATTTCATCTGCAAACACAATCTTATTCTCATATACCACACGGAAAATGTGTACCGCCCATGCAAAGAACTCACGAACACCGGTAGAATCCATCTGCAGTTCTCTTCTGAAAAGATTGCCATTTTCATCCTTACGGATAATGATTGTCTTGCTATATGGCTTTTCCTTATCGAGCTCGATACCGCAGATACTGTAGTCTACCATACGGAATATTTCCAAGTATCTTTCATCTTCCAGAATACGCATATCGGCATCCTGCTTGATTACATCTTCTGACTGTTCAGCAACCAAAGCCTCTGGATACAACATGTTTGTTACCCAGTTGACTACAGACATTGCATCTTCATTACCAAGCAACGCATATCTGGAAACAATAAGACCGATATTCATTCCCGCCTTTGTACCATCTCCAAGCAAAAACTTGTTCATGCTTGCAGATAAGCCATTGATGTTTTGAGCTATCGTTCTCCATGCTCCGTCTTCTGTTCTTCTGATTTCAAAGATTGTATCCGGAGTTCCTTTTCTCTTTTTCAAAACCTGCAACTTTTCAAGAAGAATACTATATTCGTTGATATGAAGCTCATAAATATAGACCTTCCCATTCTCTGCTCTAAAACACAGTTCAAACTTCTGAACAGGATTCTTTTCCTCATTCAGACTTGCCGCATTGACATACGGACGAACAGACTTCACCTGACTGTTGGTTACAAATAAAGACTTCAAATATTTTAAGCTATTGATAAAGTTAGATTTACCACCGGCATTCTCACCAACGATCACTGCAGATTTCAGCAGATCAAATCCTTCTGCAGTTTCCACGTAGTTGTCCGGAAAACGCTTTTTCACCTTCCCGGTTGGTGCGCTCATGGAAAACTCACTTTCACAATTAAATGAACAAAAATTATTAAAACGATAATATATCAGCATACAGCACCTCGCAATTTGCTTATTTACTTATATTATATCTCAAAAATATCGTTTGTAAACCAGATTTTTGTTTTAGTCGCAAGTTTTTATTCGTTTTATAGACATTTTTATTAACCAAAGTCTGATTTTCCATATTTACTACACAGAGCCGGCTTACTAAGCCGGCTCTGAAAATGATTTATTCGCTATAAATTACTTCTCTAACCACAACTTCCTCCGCCATTGCTTTCAGCATATTTATATGCCTTACCCAAGCCATAGCATCCGTTTCCTTATCCGGTGCCGGATTCTTTTCAAGCAGTCCATTCATAATGACTTCCACTCTTTTCTCCGCAATCTCCTGTACTTCACACAGATGAGGAAACAGCTGCTCCGTCAGTACCAAGTCATCAAAAAGTATTGGATTATGTTCCTTCAGGAATGCTCTGCGCATTCGTCCGTATTTTCCCAGCTTCTTTTCTTCAACAGGCTGTAACTTGATTAACGGAATCAAATAGTCTCCTGCCCCTGCAAATGCAGGCTCATTGTACTGTAAAATGTCAGTATTGTTCTGTTCCCTCATGACCAAAACTCTCCGTAATGTTTTCATTATATCACGGCAAATTTAGATGCATTCATTCAATTTTCAGCAAAGTCATAGGACACTCGGAATCCGCTTTCGCTGCTTCCTCGTGAACGCAGGCTGCTTTGCAGCACGTCAGATGGTGCCTTACCGCCCCATCTGACACGAGCATCCCCTTTTACTTATTTTTACTTTCAAAATTCATCATGGGGGATTGCTCGTTCTGCTTTCATATCAGGGTTTTTCAAAAAATGTGGTGTACTAAGAGGAGGTCAAACGTGCGGGAAGCATTGATTTTACTGACTTTTTCGGGTGTCGGGTATGATAATGCCGTGACAGCTTAACACTCTCACGCAATATCCGCAGGCGTTCTCCTGGCTCTTTCGTGGGCTGTGACCGCCTTGTTTTCTCTATGTCCATTATATCATCTGTACGTTTGCAACCCGAAATAAGCATACAAGCGTAAATTTAAAGAAAATATATAAACAAGAAATAAGGAGTCTACGTTTTTGAAAAAGCGGCGGGTAGAATTTTGACAAAAATGAATAAATCAAGATTTATAAAAAATAGAACAAGAAAGAAAATTGTAATAAGCAGGAAAGTAATATATTATCTATTATAGATACAATAGTTATGACAAATGAATCAGTGAAGGAGAAAAAATTATGAAAAAGAAAAAACTGATCAGTTTGCTACTTGTAGCTTCTATGGCATTCGGGCTTTCGGCATGCGGTTCTTCCGGGGACAAAGGGGGAGACGATGCGGACAAAGGCAGCTTAGAGGAGAACAAAGTGTTGAAGGTCTCTGCGGTAGAGACGGCATATGGACAGGATATGTGGAAAGCTGTATGTGCTGCGTTCGAGGCATCTCATGAGGGCGTTACAGTTGAACTGACGATTGATAAAAAGCTTGAAGATATCATCACTCCGCAGATGGAATCAGGAGATTATCCGGATGTAATCTTAAGAGCGGTTGGTGCAGAGTCAGGTTTGACAGAGACTTTTATAAAAGACAAAAACCTTGTCGAAATGACAGACGTGCTTGATATGACAGTGCCGGGCGAGGATGTTGCCGTAAAGGATAAGATTCTTCCGGGCTTTGTGGAAAACTCAATTACGAATCCATACGGAGACGGAAAGACATACTTGATGCCAATGTTCTACGGACCATGCGGTCTGTTCTATAACGCGGGAATTTTTGAAGAAAAAGGCTGGGAAGTACCGGAGACATGGGAAGAGATGTGGGAACTTGGCGACAAGGCGAAAGAGGAAGGAATCGCGCTGTTTACATATCCTACATCCGGTTATTTCGATGCATTCCTCTATGCATTGCTGCATGAAACAATGGGAGCGGACGATTTCCAGAAAGCTTTGAAATATGAAGAAGGGATCTGGGATACAGATGGGGCGAAAAAGGCGTTTGATATCGTGGCAAAACTTGCTTCATATACAGAGCAGACAACTCCGGCAAACGCAAACGACAATGATTTCCGTAAGAACCAGCAGCTTGTGCTTGACAACAAAGCGCTGTTCATGCCGAACGGTAACTGGGTGATCGGCGAGATGGCAGACGCGCCGAGAGCAGATGGGTTTGAATGGGGATTCACAGCTCTTCCGGCAGCAGAAGCAGGCGGAGAGAGAGCTTCCTACACATTCTTCGAGCAGATATGGATGCCGGCAGGAGCGGAGAACCAGGAACTTGGAAAAGAGTTCATCGCATATATGTATTCTGACGAGGCGGCTTCAATCTTTGCAGAAAAAGGCGGAGCAGTACAGCCGATCGAAGGTATGTCGGACAAACTGGACGGAGACGCAAAACTTTACTATTCTATCTATGACACGGGCGCGGTTGCTGTTATGGATGCATTTGCAACTACGGAGCCGGTAGAAGGGATTACTACAAGGACAACATTTTTTGATCCGATCAATTCACTGGTAACAGGCGATAAGACAGAGCAGGAATGGATCGATCGGATCAAGACTGACAGCGATAAGCTTCGCGCGGCATTGCAGTAAAACTGAATAAGTTTCCGGATGTTCCAAAAGGTTTGACACAAAGTTTGAAAGAAGTCTTATAGGTGAGGCAGGCGGTGAAACAGTTTCACCGCCTGTTTTTATCCCACGGCAATTTTGCAGTTGGGAGTGAGAAGAAAGAATTGGAGATGAGCCAATGAAAGAAAGAAAAGGTAAGGGGTTGTTCGTTTTCTACTGTCTTGCCCCGGCAGCGATTTTATTTATCGTGTTTATGATTATCCCTACGATAGATATTTTTAGAATGTCGTTGTTTAAATGGGGAGGCTACACGGCGGATAAGAAGTTCGTAGGGCTTGACAATTTCAAGATGCTGTTTCAGAGCGACAGGTTTTATCAGGCATTTCAGAATTCTATTTTGCTGATTGTTATGGTTACGATCATTACATTTGCGCTGGCTCTGATATTCGCCTATATTTTATCGAGAGAAAGACTGAAAGGGCAGACATTCTTCCGTGTGATTTTCTATATACCGAATATTTTGTCCGTTGTTGTTATCAGCGCTATTTTCTCAGCCATCTATGATCCGAATCAGGGACTCTTAAATTCATTTCTCAATCTGTTCAGAGGAGCGAACAATCCGGTACTGTGGCTGGGGGATCAAAAGATCGTTATCTACAGCATTGTGATCGCGATGGTCTGGCAGGCGATCGGATATTATATGGTCATGTATATGGCGAGTATGGCTAATGTGCCGGAGAGCCTGTATGAGTCCGCAAGTCTTGAGGGAGCGGGTAAGATCACTCAGTTTTTCACGATTACAATACCGCTGATCTGGTCAAATATCAGGACGACGCTGACCTTTTTTGTTATCAGCACGATCAATATGAGTTTCCTGCTCGTAAAAGCTATGACAAACGGCGGACCGGACGGAGCTTCCAACGTGTTCTTAAGCTATATGTACCAGGAGGCGTACACGAACTCCTCCTATGGATATGGTATGGCCATCGGAGTAATGGTATTCTTGTTCTCCTTTGCACTGGCAGGAATATTAAATGTGGCTACAAAACGGCCTGATATAGAATTTTAGGAAGGAGAATCAGTGAATATGAATAAGAAAAGTAAAAAGACAGTAACACCGGCAAACGTGCTGGTTTATATTTGCCTGCTCCTCCTTGCAGTTATAATAATTATACCAGTGGTGTGGGTGTTTGTTGCATCAGTAAAGCAGAATTCAGAATTTTACGGAAATCCATGGACGCTTCCGGAAACACTGTATATTCAGAACTTTGCCGACGCGTGGCAAAAAGCGAGCATGGGTTCTTATATGCTGAACTCGGTCGTTGTCACAGCGCTTGGAATCGCTTTGCTTATTATTATCGCGCTGCCGGCGGCTTATGTGCTGTCCAGATTCAAATTCCCCACGGGGAAATTCTGGAATATCCTGTTTATGGCGGGACTGTTTATCAATGTGAGTTATATTGTAGTGCCTATTTTTCTTATGCTGAATAATTGGGACAGGGGGATAAGAGAGATCACGGGAAATACATTTTTCCTGAATAACCTTTTTATATTGGCTCTTGTATATACTTCCACGTCATTGCCCTTTACGATTTATCTTCTGTCCGGTTATTTCAGGACATTGGCAAGGGACTATGAGGAGGCTGCATATGTAGATGGGGCGGGATATTTTACAACGATGACAAAGATTATGTTCCCAATGGCAAAGCCCAGTATTGTCACGATCATTTTGTTCAACTTCCTGGCGTTCTGGAACGAGTATATTATTTCGATGACACTGCTCCCCAAGCCGGAGCTGAAAACTCTTCCGGTAGGACTGATGAACTTGATGGCAGCTCAAAAATCAGCGGTCGAATACGGACAGATGTATGCCGGACTTGTGATCGTTATGCTGCCGACGCTTATTCTGTATATCTGCGTACAGAAGAAACTGACACAGGGCATGACTCTTGGCGGATTGAAAGGTTAGGTTATCATATGGAAGAAAGAACCAAAAAGATAGTGACGGGTATTATTGCCGCCCTTATTTTTATCATGTGTGTTGCGCTTATTGCAGTAGGGCAAAAGAATGTGGGACCTAAGGGGCTTTTCACTATGCTCGCAGGTCTTGCGGGACTTGTAAGTCTTTTGGCTTTTTATAACAGCAAATTTAAATAACATAGATTAAGAAAGATGGAAGAGGAAAGCTTTGATGGAACGATCAAAAGGACTTGTGACCATTCCTACAGACTTGGATGTGGTACAGGAAACAATGGAATTGATAAAGAAATGGGGAGCAGACGCGATCCGTGACTGTGATGGAACTGATTTCCCGGATGAGCTAAAAGGTATACAGGCGGAGATATATTCCACCTATTATACAACGCGCAAGGACAATGCCTGGGCGCAGGCAAATCCTGATGAAATCCAGCAGATGTATCTTATGACACCTTTCTATACTGCCGAGTCAGATATACTGGAGATTAGGATCATGAAGGGACTCTATCCGGATATGCTCACTCCGAATACACGCGACGACATAAAACGCTGGTGGGAAGTAATCGACCGGACAACCGGAGAGAGCGTGCCGGCAGATCAGTGGGAGTATAATGAGGCGCAGCAGAGAGTGACCATCACAACGGTACCATTTCACGAATATACAGTAAGCTTTCTCGCGTATATTATGTGGGATCCAGTGCATATGTACAATGCGGTCACTAATTCATGGGAAGGCGTGGAGCACCAGATCACATTTGATGTGAGGCAGCCCAAGACACATGAGTATACGCTCAAAAGGCTGAAAACATTTATAGAAGAACACCCCTATGTGAATGTTCTCCGCTTCACTACTTTTTTCCATCAGTTTACGCTCATATTTGATGAGCTGGCAAGAGAAAAATATGTGGACTGGTATGGATACTCAGCCTCTGTAAGTCCATATATTTTGGAACAGTTTGAAAAAGAGGTAGGTTATAAGTTCCGGGCAGAATATATTATTGATCAGGGATATTATAATAACCAGTATCGTATACCGAGCAAGGAATATAAAGATTTTCAGGCTTTCCAGAGACAGGAAGTAGCCAAGATCGTAAAAGAGATGGTGGATATTACACACGAGTATGGGAAAAAGACAATGATGTTTTTAGGAGATCACTGGATCGGTACAGAGCCATTCATGGAGGAGTTCAAGACCTTAGGCTTAGACGCGGTTGTGGGAAGTGTGGGAAATGGTTCTACACTCAGACTGATCAGCGATATTGAAGGAGTAAAATATACAGAAGGGCGTCTTTTGCCGTACTTTTTTCCAGACGTATTCTGCGAGGGTGGCGATCCGGTCAAAGAGGCAAAATATAATTGGGTGACCGCGAGAAGAGCGATTCTTAGAAAACCGATTGACAGGATTGGATATGGAGGCTATCTGAAATTGGCGCTCAAATTCCCGGAGTTTATTGAGTATGTGGGACAGGTATGTGATGAGTTTCGCACGCTGTATGAAAATGTCAAAGGGACAACTCCGTATTGTGCAAAAAAGGTGGCCGTACTTAACTGCTGGGGCAAAATGAGAGCCTGGGGATGTCATATGGTACATCATGCACTTTACCAAAAGCAGAATTATTCTTATGCCGGTATTATCGAGTCGCTTTCCGGGGCTCCGTTTGATGTTTCATTTATCAGTTTTCAGGATATTTTGGACGAGCCGTCTATACTTGATCATATTGATGTGCTGATTAACGTGGGAGATGCAGACACCGCGCATACCGGAGGCGAGTGGTGGGCAAATCCTAGGATCATAGAGGCTGTCCGCAGGTTTGTGTACAATGGCGGCGGCATCATTGGTGTGGGAGAGCCGTCAGGACACCAGTATCAGGGACATTTCTTCCAGCTTGCGCAAGTTTTTGGGGTGGAGGAAGAAAGAGGCTTTACTTTGGGATATGATAAGTATAACTGGGAGGAGCATAGGCATTTTATTCTGGAGGATACAGATACCGTTGATTTCGGAGAGGGCAAGAAGAATATCTATGCTCTGGAGGGGGCCACAGTGCTTGTACAAAGAGAGAAGGAAGTCCAGATGGCGGTTAATGAATTTGGCAGAGGGCGTTCCGTGTATATCAGCGGTTTGCCCTACAGCTTTGAGAACAGCCGGATATTATACCGCTGCATACTTTGGAGCTGTCACAGTGAGAAAGAACTGAATAAATGGTTCAGCACAAATTACAATGTGGATGTATATGCCTATCCAAAAAACAATAAATACTGTGTGGTAAACAATACGGATAAGTTGCAGAGGACAGTGATCTACCGTGGAGATGGAAGCAGCTTTGATATCGAGATGGAGCCAAATGGAATCGTATGGTATGCAATAGAAGAATGAAAATGTTTTACAGGCAGCCGGCCAAAAGCTGGAAAGAATGTATTCCTATCGGAAATGGAAGAATTGGAGGAATGATTTTTGCTGATCCTGGAGCTGAGAGAATCTGTCTCAATGAGGATTCTCTCTGGTCGGGATATCCGGGGGAGAAGCAGATGAGAAATGCCAATGGGACAAAAAAACAATATTTAGATCAGGTGCGCAGTGCGGTGGCAGAGGAGGATTATGCAAAAGCCGAGGAACTTCTGGAAAAGCATCTTCTGGGAGAGTTTACGGAGAGCTATCTGCCGCTTGGCACGCTGCATGTGGATATTCCGGCACTGGAAATCTGGAATCTGGAGACATGTGCATCGGAGTGGAAAACAGAGCGAGAAACAGATCCGCCGCCGGCAGATTCTTCGTCCTGTGATCCCCGCGGAAAAATTGGCGTTACAGAATATGAGAGAGGGCTTACGCTTGATACCGGGATTGCCTGGGCACGCATGAAGACGCCGGCAGGAGGAGAAATACGAAAAGAGTATTTTTGCAGCTATCCTGATGCGTGTATGGTGATACACATTGAATCAGACGAGCCTCTGCCAGAAGTGAGAATCAGCCTGGAAAGTGAGCTTAAGAAGAACGGAACCAAACTGTTAGAACAAGATACCGTGATGTATTACTTTCAATGCCCTGAGCATGTTGACCCGAACTATGTAAAAAATAAAACTCCTATTATATGGGGAGAAAGAGGAAAGAAGTTTCAGGTCCTTGTCAAAGTGATGGAAACAGACGGTACGGTCAGGGCAGTGGAGAACGGAGCCTATAACCATCAGGAGAAAAGTGACAGCCTAGAAAACGGAACCGGCGAGATATATGTGAAAGAGGAAATATGCATTGAAAAGCCTACACAGCTTACGATCGTACTCACGGCGGTGAAAGAACTTGAGACTGGGGGAAGCTATGCCCAGTTAAAGGAAAGACACGTGAAGGACTATCAAAGTCTGTACAGCAGAGTCAGTCTTGACTTGGGAGAACAGCCGGAGCTCCCCACAGATGAACGCCTGAAAGCGTTGAGAAACGGTCAGGAGGATCATCCATTGTTCGCCCTTTATTTTCAATATGGAAGATATCTGCTAATTAGCTCTTCGAGGGGAAAGGAGAATCTTCCGGCTACACTTCAGGGAATCTGGTGCTGGGAAATGCAGCCGCCATGGAGTTCAAATTGGACGACGAATATTAATGCTCAGATGAACTACTGGCCGGTACAAAAATGCAATCTGTCAGAATGTCTGGAGCCATATGTTAGTTGGATGAAGCGGCTTGCAAAATCCGGGGAGGAGACAGCGCAAAAGTATTGTGGGTGTCGTGGATATTCTGTCAATCACAATGTGGATGGCTGGTATGCGACCAATCCCGTTGGTATGCCCTTTGGAGGAGGGACATCCCATGAGGGCTGCAGCGAGTATGCGTGGTTCCCTCTGGGAGGAATATGGCTTTGTCAGGAAGTATGGCGCGCGTATGAGTACAGGCCCCAGCCAGAACTTTTGAAGGAGACTGTGCTTCCGCTTCTTACAGGCGCCGTGCGATTTTGCTTAGATTGGCTTGTTCCATTTGGGGAATATTATGTGGTAAATCCATCAACCTCCCCGGAACATCGGTTTGAAGACCCCAAAATGCCGGGACGTTACCGGGCGGTGTCTATGGCCTCTACCTTGGATATGTCGCTGATTAGAGAGGTGTTTCTCAATTACCGCAGGGCTGTGGATTGTGCGTGTGAAGAGGGTGTGTATGCAGAACGTAAATGTGACGAGAGTGCGAAGGAGTGGGGACATATTCTGGAGGAAGCAAAAGGGCTTCTTGGAGAGGTGGACAAGGTAGAACAGAAACTGTATCCATACTGTGTGGGGGCAGATGGAAGACTCCAAGAGTGGTATAAAGATTTTAGAGAAAAAGAGAGAGGACATAGACATCTGTCACATCTGTATGGCCTTTTTCCAGGAGAATTATTCTGTGAGAATAAAGAGCTTGTTGATGCGGCAAAAAAATCTTTAGACTGCCGCATGGAAAATGGAAGCGGTCAGACAGGGTGGAGCTGTGCATGGGCAGCAGAGCTCTATGCAGTGTTAGGTGATGGGGAAAAGGCTTTCTCCTACATGAGGAAATTGTTGGAGAAGTCTACCTATGACAACTTGTGGGATGCGCATCCGCCGCTGTTTTTTCAGATTGACGGAAACCTTGGAGGAACTTCGGCAATCGCGGATATGCTTGTACAGGATCGTGGCGGGGAAGTGAAACTGCTGCCAGCATTGCCGCCAAAATGGAGTGAAGGCAGTGTAAAAGGATTGCGCATAAAGGGAAATAAGACAGTAGATATTTCGTGGAAAGATGGGGCGGTTACAGCTTATCAGATTCACGAAGGGTAGATTCTGACCATCTGTGATTCAGAATATCGGATGGAAAAATGGTAGCGGCATTACCTCATGTTAGGAGGTAGTACCGCTATTGAGGTGTACACCCGCAAAAGCGGGTGCCCTTGACATGGAACCGGATTCATGCTAATAAGATGCGTAAGGGGCTGAATAGCAAAGCTGCCATTCAGCCCTTGCAACAAAATTTATTGAAGTTACCGCTACGTATTTTACATCAAACCAAGAAGTTTACATAAAATAGTTTACATTACCGAAACAGTTTTACCACAAGAAGTAGATATGGAGTTACAGCTTCTTTCAAACACGCTCGTTTGCAATAATTGCATACACACAAGCGTCCACAATTCCTCTATTACTATAATCTCCAGATTTTAATGTGCCTTCATATTTCATCCCACATTTTGCCATCACTTTTCCAGAATATATGTTTTGGGGATCATGCCATGATTCAATGCGATTTGCTTTCACTTTTTCAAACATAAACTGTATAACTAGGTATAATGCCTCACTTGTTATTCCTTTATTCCACCATTTACTGCCAATACAAAACCCTAAGTGAACCATGTCAATGCAATCATCATATTTATTGACGCTTATAGTTCCTATCGGTCCCAGTGAAGGATCGTCTTTTAAAACAATAGCCCATTGATAAAATGTTACATCTGTATATTTATCATTCCAATTTTCGATGATCCTTGCGGTTTCTCCTACATTTTCGTGTGGTCTCCACCTTAAATATCTTGCAACCTTCTCATCCGATGTCCAGTTTCGATAGCACATTTCGGCATCGGAAATCGAAAACTTTCTTAATGTTAATCTGCTTGATGCCAATTCAATCGTTCCTAAATGATTCATAATCGCCACCTCATACTGAGAAATTTTCTTCTTCTGTTTTTACAAGCAACGATAAATACTCCTCGACATTTTCTTTCTGCAATTCAACAACTTTCATCGCCCAAGTTTTGCAATAATCACACTTATCGCATCCAGAAGTACAAGGAATTCTTCTATCAGAAAATCTTGAAATAAAGCCATCTAATTTCTTATTATCAACATAAACTCCTAGTCGCCAAAACTCATCATTTTTTTCACGCTTCAATTCTTCTCTGTCCTTCGGGTAAAACCATTGCATTAAATATAATAAATTGCCTTCATAATTACCCTGCATATATGCTTGTGCCACATTTATATTATATTCTTCCTTTTTATCTCTACCATCTAATTTGAAGTTATGAACGCCAATCTTTGCATATGCCTCTACATCTTCAGGTCTTATCCATGGGGATTTAATATATTCTTCGACTTCCTCCAGTTGTCTTCTTTGACACCGAGGAGTAGTATACGATAAAAATTCGCCTTTTCTTACAAATGAACTAGCAAGTGCATTATCTCTAACGGCAGATAAATTCATATGATAATATAAATCACTGCATTTATATAGGCAAGGTGTTGTACATAATACCTTTACATCCATTGATGTATTATTTACAAGTTTTTCTAAAATATCAAAATCACGGTTTAAATCTTTAGCAGGTACTATCATATCCGCTCCAATTGCCTCAAAATCTTTTGCTCTTTGGACAGACTCTATTTCAGCACAGATTGAAGCAGTAATGTGACAGCTTGGATAGTGATATTTAATAAACCTGATGAGGTATGGCGTAGAAACTGTTATTCTTTTCACACCTGCATTAAGTAATCTCTCTACAAATACTTTCAACTTCTGCTTACCTTCTTTTGAATACTCTATGCCATCGGAAACCGTACTGTTCATAATATAATCAAATTCAAAATCCTATTTCTTGGCATCAGTTATATAATCTAATAACTCTGTTTCAGTTATTTGAGGTAAAGTTGCCGCAGGGCGAATTGTTCCTACCGGAGCTCCCGGCATTGAACCATATAGTTCCTTGATTCGTCTTCCATTTACAGACTCATTATTTAATTTACTTAACTCGACTAATTGATTTTTTGTGTAATTAGCCGGTACTGAAAAGTTGATCATCTTTCTCCTCCAAATCTTTTCTTCCAATTAAGCAAAGAAATTACAATTATCAAATAGGCAATAACCATGTATTTGAAAAAACTACTCATATTGTCATCTGTAATGGTTTTTGAAATAATAAATAAAACTACTGTTGTTAAGATGCTTTCGTAATGCACTCATAAATGATAATACACTCGAAATATCATTTTTATCAATCACTTTAATATATTGAGACTCAATTACTTCTTCTGAAACCATAGTCATTCCCTGTAAAATTGCAAAAGCCATAATAGAAATCCATATATATGTATTTGAAGCACTAGTCAGTATAATCATAAACAAAGCTGCAATTCTCATTGACCCAACTGCAATCCAAAATGGGTTGATTTTCCCTACTATTTTTTTTCTAACATACCTATTGCACAAATACCTACTAAAACAATACATAAAAAAAACGGTTCCTACTAATTATTCTCCTTTATGATGATTTCTTGCAGCTTTATGTTTTATAATAGCCGTATCGTCCAGCGGCATGACCTTTTCAATCTGTTACGTAACCAAGGTTGTTACATCGATTCGAAATTTTTGCTGTTGCTTCTTTGCAGCACTCTGGATATATTGAGGCATGGCAGTGGCAACGGTTTCTCCCGGCAGTTCTTTGCTGTCAATCTCTTGTTTAATGTCCCACAGGATAGAAAGGAGCATGCTCTTGATTTTCTCAATCTCCGCTTCATGCTCTTTTTGAGTAACAGGGTAGCCATTACATAAATCTGAAATCCGCTGTCCGGGTGTTCCGGGTAAAGCCATAGACACGCACCTCCTCTGCATAACTCCATTGTACAGGAAAATTGCAAAAATACAATTCTCAAAGTGTTAACTTCTCTGTCTTTGAAAGCCCAGAAGGGCAGAAAGAATTTAAAGAATGGAAAGCACAAAGGGCAAAAGAAACAGAGAAGAAAAGGAGTGTATGACAAAATCGGCGGTATCACACTGAACCGCCGATTTTGCTTTTCGCATTAAAGATATACTAAAAATCCGAAGCTGTCCCCGATTGGAACCGGATTCGGATTATCATTATCTAATGCGGGTGGCCGGACTTGAACCGGCACGGTATTGCTACCGAGGGATTTTAAGTCCCTTGTGTCTGCCTATTCCACCACACCCGCACTTAAATGCGTATCACAGCTGAAAACAAGGGCCTTTACGCGCTCTGCACTGATGCCCTTAAGCTGAAGCCGGTACGCAAATGGGCGAAGGTGGATTCGAACCACCGAAGCTATTAGCAGCAGATTTACAGTCTGTCCCCTTTGGCCACTCGGGAATTCGCCCATATATCTTGTTAGCAAGTAGTGACTATAATACCACACAGATAGTGAAAAATCAAGAGGTTTAGGAATTTTTATGCACTGAATTTTTTTGGAGAGGAAACCAAAAAGGAGCAGCCTGTTGCCGGTTATTCAGAAGGAAGGAGGCGCCATCCAGATAAAAGAAGGTAAGCGCGCTTTCCTGTCTTCTCCAGTATTTTTTCGGTTTCCTGTCCTCTCTTGTATTTTCCATGGACGAATGGCTGTGGATATGTTATAATTCATAAGATAGGCATATTTTGTCTAGATATGATTGGAGGAGGACTATGAAAGATAAGGGAAAGGTGCGGGGCACGTTTAAGGCGTACCTGCAATGGCCGCTGTTTTTGTCGGTCCTTTTGATTATATTGACTGCTGTCGTAGGGGCTGTATCGGTGAAGGCCGGTATCATAGTGTCCGCGTTTACGCTTGTTTATATTGGAATAGCTATGTGGCTTTACTGTTCAAGGCGGAGAGGGATTTTGGCAGGACTGATAGAATTTTCCACTGCCTATGACCAGAGCCGGCAGAGCCTGATGGAAGAGATGCTGATGCCCTATGCGGTAGCGGACGGATCCGGGTATCTGCTTTGGATGAACCGGGAGTTTGCCGCAGTTCTGGAGGGCGATAAGTCCTCGGGGAAAAATATTACATCTATGTTTCCTGAGATTACAAAGGAAATGCTGGCAACCGGCGGCGAGCTTATCAGCATACACAGCGCCTTCGGGGATCGTAAATACAGAGTGGATTTAAAGCAGGTAGAGGTGGGACGGCTGAACGCAGCGGTTCAGGACAACGGGCTGGAGGGGCAGGGCTCCTTTGTAACGGCCATCTATCTGCTGGATGAGACACAGACCCTTAAGTATGTGCAGCAGATTACCGATCAAAAGCTGGTGGCAGGCCTCATTTACCTGGATAACTACGACGAGGCATTAGAAAGTGTGGAGGAGGTGCGCCGCTCACTGCTTACTGCGCTTATTGACCGTAAGATAAGTAAATATATTGCCGGTATCAACGGTATTGTAAAGAAGATTGAGAAGGATAAGTATTTCTTTGTTATTAAACAGCAGTATATGGCCCGGATTCAGGAGGAGCGCTTTTCGATTCTGGAGGATGTAAAGACGGTTAATATTGGAAATGATATGGCTGTTACCCTAAGCATTGGCATCGGTATGAACGGGGAGAGCTACTGCCAGAATTACGATTATGCCAGAACCTCCATCGACATGGCCCTGGGACGGGGAGGCGACCAGGCAGTGGTGAAGGATGGGGAAAAGATTCTATACTACGGCGGTAAGGCCCAGCAGATGGAAAAGACTACCCGCGTCAAGGCCCGCGTCAAGGCTCACGCATTGCGTGAACTGATGGAAAATAAGGACCGGCTGCTGATTATGGGGCACCGGCTGGCGGATATTGATTCCTTTGGTGCTGCGGTGGGAATTTACCGCATTGCGGTTTCTATGAATAAGAAGGCTAATATCGTGGTCAACGAGGTAACCTCCTCGGTACGTCCTATGATGGAGCGGTTTATAGGGAATGGGGAGTATCCGGAGGATATGTTCCTGAAAGGAGAACAGGCTGCAGAGCTGGCAGATCCAGGCGCTATGCTGGTGGTAGTGGATGTGAACCGCCCCAGCATTACCGACGAGCCAAGACTTCTTCAGATGGTTAAGACAGTGGTGGTGCTGGATCATCACAGGACCAGCAGTGAAATTATCAAGCACGCGGTTCTTTCCTATGTGGAGCCCTATGCTTCCTCTACTTGCGAAATGGTGGCGGAGGTGCTTCAATACATTGCCGACGGCATCAAGGTAAGGCCTGCTGAGGCAGACGCTATGTACGCAGGTATAGTGATAGATACTCAGAATTTTACCAATCAGACAGGTGTTCGTACCTTTGAGGCAGCTGCATTTTTAAGAAGAAGCGGTGCGGATATTACCAGAGTGCGGAAGCTGTTCCGGGAAAATATGAGGGATTATCAGGCAAAGGCTGAGGCAGTAAGGGCAGCGGAGGTTTACAAGGACGCCTTTGCTATCAGCCAATGTCCGGCTGAAGGGCTGGAAAGTCCCACGATTATCGGAGCACAGGCTGCCAACGAGCTTTTGGAAATTCGCGGGATTAAGGCCTCGGTGGTGCTGACAGAGTACAATGGAACCGTTTATTTTAGCGCCCGCTCCATTGATGAGGTCAATGTGCAGGTGATGATGGAGAAGCTGGGGGGTGGAGGCCACCGAACCATAGCAGGCGCTCAGATAGAAGGCGTTTCCATCGAAGAGGCGAAAGCGCGGTTAAAGGAGGTTATCGGGCAGATGCTGGAGGAGGGAGAGGTCTCCTAGAGAAATACTGTGCAAGGCAGTGAGGAAAGGAGCCTCGCCCAAAGGCGTCCCCTGGATAGAAAGCAATTAAGAAAGGAAGTTGAAAATGAATATTGTATTATTAGAGGATGTAAAGGCTTTAGGAAAAAAGGGAGAGGTTGTTAAGGTTAATGACGGCTACGCCAGGAATTTTATTTTACCCAAAAAGCTGGGGGTGGAGGCTACCCCCAAGAACCTGAACGACTTAAAGCTCCAGAAAGCAAATGACGCTAAGGTTGCGGCTGAACAGCTGGCGGCAGCCAAAGAGCTGGGCAAACAGCTTGAGGAGGCTTCCGTTACCCTGTCTATTAAGGCTGGAGAGGGAGGAAGAGCCTTTGGTTCTGTGTCCAGCAAGGAGATTGGAAAGGCTATCGGCGATCAGCTGGGCCTTGAGATTGATAAGAAGAAAATTGTGCTGAATGATCCCATTAAGTCGATCGGAAGCTTTGAGGTTCCCATTAAGCTTCACAAGGATGTAACCGCAAGGCTGGCAGTCAAGGTAGTGGAAGCGTAATATAAGGAGTGTTAGAATATGGAAGAAACCCTGATGAAACGGGTGCTTCCTCACAGCCTAGAGGCGGAGCAGTCGGTTATCGGCTCTATGCTGATGGACAGAGAGGCTGTAATCGCCGCGTCGGAGATTATAACGGGCAGCGATTTTTACCAGAAGCAGTATGGCATTATTTTTGACGCCATGGTGGAGCTGTTCAATGAGGGCAAGCCTGTGGATCTGGTAACCCTTCAAAACCGCCTCAAGGAGAAGGATGTTCCTCCTGAGGTAAGCAGCTTGGACTATGTCCGGGATATTATTACCATGGTGCCTACCTCGGCGAATGTAAAGTCCTATGCTAACATTGTAAGTGAGAAAGCAGTCTTAAGAAGGCTTATTAAGATAACAGAGGAAATTGCCAATACCTGCTATACAGGAAAGGAACCTCTTGAGAGTATTCTGGCAGATACGGAAAAATCTATTTTTAACCTTCTTCAAAACCGAAGCGGCCAGGAGTTTATGCCTATCAAGCAGGTAGCCATCAATGTTTTGGAGAAGATTGAGGACGCTTATAAGAACCAGGGAACAGTTACGGGGATTCCCTCTGGCTTTATTGATCTGGATTATAAGCTGTCAGGCTTTCAGCCTTCTGATTTTATACTGATTGCCGCCCGTCCTTCTATGGGAAAGACTGCTTTTGTGCTGAATGTGGTAGACCACATATCGGTGAGAAGGGGCCTGCCCTGTATGGTGTTCAGTCTGGAGATGTCCAAGGAGCAGTTGGTCAATCGCATGCTTTCTATGGAATCAAACGTGGATTCCCAGAAGCTGCGTACCGGTACTTTGACGGATTCGGATTGGGACGCGGTGGTAGAGGGAATCGGCGTTATCGGCAATTCCAAGCTGATTATTGATGATACGCCGGGCATTTCCATTTCGGAGCTTCGCTCCAAATGCAGAAAGATGAAGCTGGAATACGGGCTAAGTATTGTGATGATCGACTATTTGCAGCTAATGAGCGGAAGCAGGAAGGGAGGCGGGGAAAACCGCCAGCAGGAGATTTCAGAGATTTCCCGATCCTTAAAGGCGCTGGCTCGTGAGCTGAATGCTCCGGTGATTGCCCTGTCCCAGCTGTCCCGCGCCTGTGAAACACGAACGGATCACAGGCCAATGCTGTCGGATCTTCGGGAGTCCGGAGCCATTGAGCAGGATGCGGACGTGGTTATGTTTCTGTACCGCGATGATTATTATAACAAGGATACGGAGCACCCTAACGAGGCTGAGGTGATAATTGCCAAACAGCGTAACGGTCCGATTGGAACAGTTACCTTAATCTGGAAGCCGGAATATACTAAGTTTGTGAATGCGGCCCGGCCTCAGGCTGGGGGAGTTCAGGAATAAGCCTTTTCTATTCGAACCCTTTTGGTCTGGAGTTCCTCTGCTTTGCTTCATTCTACCATATCCTCCGGCTATGGTACTCCTCCGGGAGATGCACATGGTTCGGATCGGCGTTCTGCCACGCTTTCGCGTATCACCGAACCAGCGCTGTATCATATCTGGCGATATTTTTCCATAGACGGAGGAAAAACTGCGAGATCCATAAAAGATATTGGTTGCCAGCCGAGGCGCTTATTTCTCTTAGAAAATTTCTTAGGAACAGGTATAATGTCCATTCTCAACGCATAGATATAATAATAAGGCAGGACATGCCCGGAGTGTCTGTGGATGAAAGGCACACCCAAGATGTGAAGGAGAGAATGGCTATGGATGAAGTACATTATCTGATATCGGATGCGTCCAAAAAGGTTGATGTGGAGGCCCATGTATTGAGGTACTGGGAGGAGGAGCTGGAGCTTGATATTCCCCGCAACGAAATGGGGCATCGCTATTATACGGATTTACATATCCGGCTGTTTCGGCAGGTAAAGAACTTAAAAGAAAAGGGGTATCAGCTGAAGGCAATCAAGCATGCCTTAAACCAGGTGCTAAAGAAAAAGGAAAAAGGGCAGGTTCAGCTGACTGACGAGATTCTGGAGCGGGATATGGACAAGGCATTGAGAGAGCTTAAGACAGAGGAGGTTGGAACAGGACTGGCAGCTGTAAAGAACGAGGGATTTTCTGTAGCTGCCACAGAGGAAAAGATGGAGCAGTTTCAGCAGATTATGAACCTGATCATCGGACGGGCCTTAGAGGTTAATAATGAAAAGCTAAGCCAGGATATTAGTTATCTGGTGAATGATAAGATGGGAAAGGAACTGGAGTTTCTTCTCCAGGCATCCGATCAAAAGGAAGAAGAGCGCTTCCGCCGTCTGGATGAAACCTTAAGAACGTATCAGAAGGGGGGACAGGCAGAGGCCGCGGCTGCTAAGGTTCCATTTTTTAAGAGAAAAAGATTTGGACGCAGTGGAAAGAAGATGCAGAATCGTAAATAACGAGTGGGCAGACTTGGAGCAAATTATTAGAAAATGGAGGAATCAAGCAGGAAAAATATAGTAGGGGCAGTCCTAAAAATGTAATTCACAGACAGCCTGTAAATAAACATTCTTAAATAAGCTCGCCTTATGGCGGGCTGATTTGTTATAGAAAAGTATGAAAGGAATTCTAGCATTTTTTATCAGGGCTTTCCTGGCATTCCGGTAAATCCAACCCATGAACAAACCGCTGAAAAGGTTTCGAAATAAGAAGTTCTTTTCGCAATACTCTCTTGGCATGAAACAGCGGCTTGCAATCGCCCTAGCTGTTATGTACGCCCCGGAACTTTTGATTTTGGATGAACCAATTAACGGTCTGCCCCCAATCGTGATTGCAAAGGTGCAGAACTTCATTCGAGAACTCTGCGATGCCAGAGGGAAAACCATTTTGATTTCCAGTCACATTTCTTCCGATCGCTTTCTGTTGGCTGACGACATTGGCATCATTGACCATGGTTAGAGCATCTTTGCAGGTGCTACTATATAATACGAGGGAAAATACTTGCATTTCACCGTTTCTGATGCTCAGGCAGCCGCCCGCATCCTCAACACACGGTTCGGTATTCGCAATTTTGAAATTCAGATGATCAATGAACTGCCATACCAGGTGCTGGAGTAGACACCGGAACGGTGATTCAGCAATTCGTACAGAGCAGTTTGATCGTGTCGGATGCCCATCTATGGGAAGACACCTTGGAGGACTACTTCAAACGGATTACTGGAGGTGAGGCCACCGCTTTATAAATAAAAAATATTTTTTTTATACAGCTTTCAATTTTCTTAAAACCTTAATTTACATATCGCCATTCCTTAGGAAATATGTTAGAATAAATTTGATTATTGCGAGCAAGGAGTCAAGGCTTTGTCCGCATGTCTAATTGGCAACTGCCCCAAGGGTCAAATGCCCCACAGCTTGCTGCGGAGTATTTGACTTAGTTTTTTGACGGTGAACGAAGGAAAAGGTTAGGAAGGATACATTGCATCATGAGATGGAATAGAAGATACAGGAAATATATTGTCTATACAAAGGCGGCGGGCTTGTTGGCTTTGACGGCTATGTTGTCAGGATGTCAGGCAGAGCAGGCGGTTCCCGTAGAGGGACCGGGAATCTCTACTGCCTCGGAGGCGCTGGTTGTGCAGGTTCCGGAAACCATTGCGCCTTTGGGCCTGGAGGGACAGGTTCTTCCTAATCTTACAGATGTGGATCTGGGAGATGTAGAGCCAGTGCCGGAATATTTGCGTATTGGAGAGCGTCATGAGATTGTAAAGAAACTGCAGCAGCGCTTGATGGATTTGGGCTTTATGGATAATGATGAGCCTACGGACTATTATGGAGAGATGACCCGGATGGCAGTAAAGCATTTCCAAAGACAGAACGAGCTGCCTATGGATGGTATAGTGGGAAATACCACATGGGATGCTATTATGTCTCCGGACGCAAAATACTACGCGGTGTCCAAGGGAACTCAGGGTGACGATATTCAGCGGATTCAGCAGCGGCTATATGAGTTGGGCTATCTGGCTTCAGCAGATTTGGTTACAGGCAACTTTGGGGACTCCACTGAGACTGCGGTGCTAAAGCTTCAGGAGGTCAACGGACTGGAGCAGGACGGCAAGGTTGGACAGAAAACCATTAACCTTATATACAGTGATGAGATCAAAGCTAATTTCCTGTCTTATGGAGAAAAGAGTGATGTGGTGCTGGCTTGTCAGGAGCGTCTAAAGGAGCTGGGATATCTGACGACCACTCCCGATGGAGCCTATGGCGATGACACGGCAGTAGCTGTAAAGCAGTTCCAGGCTCGCAACGACCTGATTGTGGATGGTTATCTGGGACCATCCACCAGGGTGGCGCTGAATAGTTCCGAGGCAAGAGCCAACGGTCTGATGCTGGGGGAACGGGGGGATTCTGTTACAAGGGTTCAGGAGCTTTTGAAGAAGTATGGCTATTTGTCATCTTCTAATGTGACAGGATATTACGGCGAAGCTACAGAGCGGGCAGTGAAAAATTTCCAGAATCGCAATGGACTTAGCTCAGATGGGCTTGTAGGACTTCAAACGATGGCAAAGCTTACAGGGGATAATGTAAGACGGCCTGCGCCGGGCAGCAGCAACTCAGGCGGCGGCTCCAATAACCGCGGCGGTTCCGGCACAAGAGGCGGCTCCTCACAGCCCGCACAGAAGCCTGCGCCGTCAGTGAACGCACCTGCAGGCAGCGGTGTATCTGCCCTCATATCTGTGGCCTCCTCGAAGGTGGGAGCGCCATATGTATGGGGCTCCAAGGGCCCCAATTCATTTGACTGCTCCGGCTTTGTATACTGGTGCCTGAATCAGGTGGGGGTAAACCAAAGCTATCTGACTTCCGCCGGTTGGAGAAATGTAGGAAGGTATACGAAGATTACCAACTTCAATGATATACAGGCAGGTGATATTGTAGTAGTAAGAGGCCATGTGGGGATAGCCGCTGGAGGCGGCACCATCATTGATGCCTCCTCCAGTAATGGACGTGTGGTGCACAGAAGCTTGAGCCAATGGTGGGCCAACAACTTTATTTGTGCGTGGAGAATTTTCTAAAGATAAGATGGACAGTGAGATAGTAAGAAGGAGGGTGCAGGTATGCAGACAATACTGGTGTGTGATGATGACAAGCAGATTGTAGAGGCCATTGATATTTACCTTACAGGAGAGGGCTTCCAGGTGATAAAGGCTTATGACGGATATGAGGCGTTGGAGTATCTGGAGGATCATGAGGCGGATTTGCTGATTGTGGATGTAATGATGCCAGGGCTGGATGGAATCCGAACCACCCTTAAGGTGAGAGAGAGCAGCAGTATTCCTATTATTATTCTTTCTGCCAAGTCTGAGGACGCAGATAAAATCCTGGGCCTTAATATTGGAGCAGACGACTATATAACAAAGCCCTTTAACCCTCTGGAGCTGGTTGCCAGGGTAAAGTCTCAGCTTCGCCGTTACACACAGCTTGGGAACTTAAACCAGCAGGCAGAGGGGCAGGTATACAAGTGCGGTGGTCTCCAGATTAATGATGATAATAAGGAGGTTTCTGTAGATGGGGAATTTATCAAGCTAACTCCCATTGAGTATAATATCCTCCTGCTCCTGGTGAAGAATGCAGGAAAGGTTTTCTCTATAGATGAAATTTATGAGCAAATTTGGAATGAAGAGGCTATTGGAGCAGATAATACCGTGGCAGTTCATATCCGCCATATTCGGGAGAAAATTGAGATTAATCCCAGAGAGCCGAAATATCTTAAGGTGGTGTGGGGCGTAGGCTATAAGATTGAAAAGCAGTAGGTGATTGTATGACAGAGGACAGAAACCGCTTCAGGCTCAGAAAGCAGGTGCTGACATTGCTGCATGTGATGTTTGTGCTCATAGCAGTGGCGGGAATCAGCGCTATGTACTTAAATGCCAATTATGGGAAGGGGATCAAGTGGATTTATAATGAGGCGTATGAAGATTCAGACTCCTTCTGTTCCCAGCTTCAGAATGATATCAGCAAGCTGTTTACCTATGTAGGCTACCGGGATATGTTTGAGACGAACGGAAAGCTGGATATGCATAAGCCTATCGTGGTCTATACCGATGGTCCTGGCGCACAGAAGCAAACCTATACACTGGATCAGATCGTTCGCTATGCCAAAACCAGAGGGTATTATCTGGATGACAATTTTATGCTTACAGGCTCTCCTATATCCATGGAGGAAGATGATGACTCCGATAAGGAGCTTACCATTGATTACCAGGCCTATAATCCAGAATTTATCAACGGAGATGGTATACCCGTTCGTATGACAAAGGAAGATTTGGCTCTGGATATATTGGAGCATCTGGGGGAATATTATTCAATTTATTATAATTATGTGGAGAAGCAGACCAATCTTCAGTTCCGAATTGTCTATACAACCGATCAGGGAACTGAAAAGATCTATACGAATGTGCCGGATAAGACCAAGGAAGAAATTATGCAGTCCGGAAAATATCTTTATGTGCCTGGCAATAGTATCAAAATGGAGAGCAATCTGGCTGTGATTCCAGTAGATGTAGCTTCCTACCTGGAGATTTGGAACCCCGGTGATAACGATCGGTATTATCTTGCAGTGGCAGTGGATACCTCCTACCCCAATACAGATTCCTATTCCATGGAGGCGGCTGAGTACAGAGAGGCCAGAAGTAATTTTATAACAGGTATGGCGGGGGCAGCGGCAGGAAGCGCCGGGGCGTTGCTTACTCTGGTATTTCTGGTAATTTTGTCAGGTCATGTGCAGGAGGGAAGCACGGATATACGGCTCTTTCCTTTGGATGAAATTTACATAGAGGTATTCCTGCCTTTGTGGGTGGCAGCGACAGCAGTGGCTCTTTATGTGGGCAGGTATGTGGGAAACCGGCTTATGAGCCTGTTCTTTGAGGAAAGTCAGTGGCTTTACTGGAGTAAGATGATAAATAGGCTGATTCTTTATGCCAGTATTGTATTTTGCAGCTTCAGCTTAATCCGGCGGTATAAAGCCAGAACGCTGTGGAAAACCAGTGTGGTCAGGCTGGCTCTGGAGGCTTCTAAGGATTATATAGGACATGCTTCCTATGCGGTGAGGACGGGATTGTGCTATCTGATGTTTGTGGGGATCAGTTCAGCCATGATTTGCGGTATCCTGCTTATGTATGTTTTCCGGGAAGAGAAGCTGAGTTATCGGATTCTGTTTTACATATGCATTGCGGTATTTGTGGGGCTTAATGGCTGGATATACCACCAGCTCTTTAGAAAAGCTGTGCAGAGGGACCGTCTGGATGAGGCCGTCAGTAATATAGCCAAGGGTGATACCAGCTATCAGATCAGCGTCGCGCTGCTCTCAGGAAAAGAGAAGGATATGGGGCGGCATATTAATAATATCAGTACAGGTCTGGAACGGGCGCTTCAGGAGAAGGTTAAGAGCGAGCGGCTTAAAGCAGATCTGATTACCAATGTATCCCATGATATCAAGACGCCTCTGACATCTATTATCAATTATGTGGATCTGCTTAAGAGGGAGAGAATCCAGGACCCAAAGATTGCGGCTTATTTGGAAGTACTGGATCAAAAGTCCCAGCGTCTTAAAACTCTGACAGAGGACTTAGTGGAGGCTTCCAAGGCCAGCTCCGGCAATATGAAGATGGAGGTATCGGATATTGACCTTGTAGAGCTGGTTCAGCAGACCAATGGTGAGTTTGAGGAGAGATTCGCTATGAGGAAGCTGGAGCTGGTATGCAATGTCCCCGATGATATTCTGATCATCCGGGCAGACGGGCGCCGGCTGTGGAGGGTACTGGAAAATCTTTATACCAATGCGGTAAAATATGCCATGGAGCATAGCCGGGTTTATGCAGATGTAGTGGAGCAGGATGGGAAAGCAATTTTTATTATAAAGAATGTATCTGAAAATCCTCTGAATATAAGTCCTGATGAGATTACGGAGCGTTTCGTGAGAGGGGATGTGTCCAGAACTACAGAAGGTAGTGGTCTGGGACTTTCCATTGCGAAGAGCCTGATTCAGCTTCAAAAAGGAGTGTTTCAGATTATGATTGACGGAGATTTGTTTAAGGCTATGGTATCCTTCCCTATAGAGCGGGTTGAGCATAAGGTAGATAAGGTTCTGCCGGATCTGGAGTCACCAGGGATAACCCTGCCTTCGGGTAAGGAAAAGAACAGTGGGGAGACGAAGCAGGATTCAGTTCAGGACTGCTCATAGGAAGAATCGGAGAAAATAGAATGATAAAAGTTTCACGAAGAAATTTCTGTTTTGCCTAATAATGTAACATATATACAAAATAGATTATGCAGTTTTGTGTATTATTTATAGTATAAAATAGACCGTCAGCTTTAGGTAACATTTTTGTTAAATTTTATGTTGCAGCATTCTTTTAGAGTGTGAAACTATGTGGCCTATAGCGTATTAGCTCCGGTTAATCAGAGGAGTCATGGATCGGGGAATAAACAGCATCAGATTTCCACGAAGAAACCAATTATTTTAAACCGGTTTAAGGCGGCTTTTATAAATATTCAATTCAGAAAAGGAAAAGGCAGGTAATTTAGCTTGCAAATATTGGGCTTGTCAGTAAGCATATGCTTTATTATGCTGGTCATGAGCAGTGCAGCATCAGCAGTGGCAGAAGGCGGCTAAGACGGCTGCGTCAGAAAATCCCCCGGATTCCGGGGGATTTTCCATAGGCTGCATACTATGTAAGCAGATGCTTATTGGTACTCAAATACATTAATCCAGCTTTCTAACAGCTCCTTCTCCTCAGGACGCTTATAAACCAGCTGGGCGGCTGCCACGATGGGAAGCCATCCCTGCACATAGCGTTTGTCTGTATTTGTCTTGTCACAGAACATTTCCATATACAGCTCGGCTCTCTTTTTATCCTTTAAGCTGAAGAGAAGGTAGGTTCTGGCGACATCAGCGCTTGCATTACCTTGGGAGGCATGTACCCAGTCAATGACATAAAGCTTGCCGTCATCGCCTGCAATAATGTTAGAAGGGTTGAAATCGCCGTGACATAGCTTGGTGTGTCTTGGCATACCGTCTAGTCTGCTTCTAAGCTCATAGCGCAGACTATCGTCTAATTGTTCTTCGTTCTTCAGGGCGCGGCTGGTCTTCTCTCTCAGCTTGTTAAGAAGAGGGCAGGCTTGGGAATGAATCTGAATGTGCAGATCAACCATCTGCTCCATGTATTCTTCCAGCTTGTCTGGGTTCTCGTCCATAAGCTGCTCCAGCGTTTTGCCTTCTACGTACTCCTTGATAAGGGACCACTTGCCATCCACCATGGATACTCCAAGAACCTTGGGAACATTCAGAGCCTGGATGGTCTCTACACGGGCATTGCACAGAGCCTCGTTAAATACCTCGGCCTTCGGAAAGCCCTCGCAGAACTCCTTGATGACAGTTTCTCCGTCACGATAAACGGACTTTTTTGCGGTACTGGAAATTAATTGTTTTGCCATAATTATACTCTCCTTCCACACATTATAAACCATGCTGCGGCGGTCTATCTGCCGTGCTGATTTTATTTTACTACAATGAGGGCAAAAAGTACAGAGCTTAATTGATAAATATTTAACGTACTTTCAGGCTCGCAACAGTTCACTATGGGATGTATGCTTGTCTGTTAAAAACGGAAAATTGCTGCGCCGTAGGCAGGAAGGGGATAGTCAAAGGCGTAGGGCTGTCCATCGCACTCTCCTTTGGAGGAGGTGTAGATGGGAGCCTCAGCCAGCTTGTAGGCCCCCCTGCGGTTGTCCAGCAAAAGGGTGTATCTGCCTCGTTTGGGAACGCCTACCCGGTAATCGGGCCGTTCAACAGGCGTGAAGCTGATAACAAAGAGAAGATTTTTCCTTCCTGTCTCATCGCGTCTTACAAAGCTGAAAATACTTCTGTCCCCATCATTGGCATTCATCCATTGGAAGCCGTTCCAGTCCGTATCCTGACGGTAAAGAGAAGGATATTTCTTATAAAGGTGAAGCAGATCTCTAACATAGCTTTGCAGCTCCTGGTGCTCCGGCTCCTTGGTGAGATACCAGTCTAAGGCAGCCTTCTCATCCCATTCATGGTATTGGCCGAAATCCTGCCCCATAAATAGCAGCTTTTTGCCGGGATGTCCAATCATAAAGGTGTAGCCAGACTTCAGGTTGGCGAACTTATCCTGGCCTAGTCCGGGCATCTTGTTAATCATGGAGCATTTCAGGTGAACCACCTCATCATGAGAAAGCGCTAGAATATAGTTCTCGCTGGTAAAGTAGGTAAGTCCAAAGGTCATCCGATTGTGGTTGTACTTGCGGAAGTAGGGATCCAGCTTCATGTACTCCAGAAAATCATGCATCCAGCCCATATTCCATTTGAAGGTAAAGCCCAGGCCGTCCTCCTCAGGCGGCATCGTTACCCTGGGCCAGGCTGTGGATTCCTCGGCAATGATCAGAACCCCGTGGTTGCGTCCCTGTACAACGCTGTTTAAGTGCTTGAAAAATTCAATGGCTTCCAGATTCTGGTTTCCGCCGTGCTTGTTGGGAACCCATTGTCCCTCCTGGCGGCCATAGTCCAGATAGAGCATGGATGCCACGGCATCTACCCGAAGGCCGTCGATGTGGTATTGCTCCACCCAGTAGAGAGCATTGCTGATTAAGAAATCCTTCACCTCATGCTTGCCGTAGTCGAAAACCTTGGTGCCCCAGTCCGGGTGCTCGCCTTTTCTGGGATCCTCATACTCAAAGCAGGGCCTGCCGTCAAAGTCGGCCAAACCATGTGCGTCCTTTGGAAAATGAGCGGGTACCCAGTCCAGAATCACACCGATACCGTGCTTGTGAAGGTAGTTTACAAAGTACATAAAGTCCTTGGGTGTGCCGTAGCGGGAGGTGGGAGCGAAATATCCCGTCACCTGATAGCCCCAGGAGCCGTCATAAGGATGCTCCGCAATGCCCATCAGCTCTACGTGGGTGTAGCCCATCTCTTTTACGTAAGCCGCCAGCTCATGGGCGGCTTCTCCATATGTATAGAAGCCGTCTTTTTCCTCTCTGTCCTGTTTCCGCCAGGAACCCAGGTGAACCTCGTAAATGCTTATGGGCATTTTTCTCAGGTCGGCCTGCCTGCGGGCTGACAGCCAGGCCTGGTCTGTCCAGCTAAAGCCCCGGATGTCAGTTGTGACAGAGGCGGTTCCCGGACGGTATTCTGCTCTGAAGGCGAAGGGATCCGCTTTGTAAAGAATTTTGCCTGTCTCAGTCGTAATTGCGAATTTATAGAGCTCACCTGTTTTCATACCAGGGTTAAAGTATTCCCAGATTCCGGAGTCAGGCAGCTTGCTCATAGGATTGGCCTCTGGATTCCAGCCGTTAAAATCGCCTACCAGATGTACGGCTTTAGCGTGAGGAGCCCAGACACCAAAGTAGATCCCCTCCTTTCCCTGGTAGGTTTTGGGATGGGCTCCCAGCTTCTGGTAGATGTCATAGTGAGTGCCTGCGCCGAATAAGTAGCAGTCCAGGCCGGAGATAAAGCCAGTGGTCTGCGTTTTGCCTAACTCCTGGGAAATAGAGCCGGTCTGAGCGTCTGGTTTCCTGGTTTTGGATAATGGTTCCTCGTTGGTAGTTTTTCGTTTCTTTACAGCCATATCAGTTTTCCCCCTTTATTTCCAGGATGGTTCCCCAGTTGCCCTTAAGTTTCATGTGAATCTTCCCGTCTGTAATTGGGAGAATGGAAGCTTCCTCTGCCTCAGCCATAAGATTCACAGCCTGCCTGCCAAAAACCGGTACAGGGATGGAAAGATGGGCCTCCCTGTCATCATTGTTAACGGCTGTGATCATCAGCGGCCCTTCGCCCTGGCGGGCAAATGCATACTGCCGGTTCGTCAGCAGAAGCTCCTGATAACGGCCATTTTGATATGCCGGGTACTTAGCGTGGATATGTGCCAGCTTTTCAATCAGGCCGGTCAGAGGGCAGTGGAGCCTGGGTTCGTCAGTAACAGAAATGGCCGGGCGCAGGGCTTCGTCGCTGGTGCAGGTTCTCCGGCCTTCAATTCCCCATTCCCCGCCGTAGTAGAGGGAGGGAATTCCAGGCAATGTAAAAAGACAGAGGTAAACGGGAAATAGATGCTCTTTATTAGTTAGCTTACTGGCAATCCGATCCTCGTCGTGATTGTCCACAAAGGTGTAAAGCTTCTGGTGGATAGCCTCCAGCCGCCGTACATTGTGGGCAATTTCAAAAAAGTTGTGGTCATTAAAGCCGGAATAGAGACTTTTGTGCAGTTCGTAGTTGGTAACTGAATGAAGCATTTCCCTGTTGACCCAACGGCTGTAGTCTCCATGGATAACCTCTCCCATCAGCCAGAAGTCCTGCTTAATGCCTTCTGTTACCCGGCGCATTTCCTTCATGAAGGTAAAGTCCAGGACATTGGCGCAATCCAAACGGATGCCGTCAATATGAAATTCTTCCGCCCAGAAGCGGATAACATCAAACAGGTATTCTTTTACCTCTGGGTTTGAGAGGTTTAAGCAGGGCAGTTCGAAATGCCCCTGCCAGGCATCATAGCCGAAGGGATCTCCCAGAGGGCTTTGCCAATCAAAGCTTACGCCCTTGTACCAGTCCTTGTAGGCTGAGCTCCCCTGCTTTTCCTGAAGATCCCTGAAAGCGAAGAATTCACGCCCGGTGTGGTTGAATACCCCGTCGACCACAACCTTGATGCCTTCTTTATGACACTCCTTAACAAAGTCTTTAAGGCTTTCGTTATCTCCCAGCCGCCGGTCTGTCCTTTTGTAATCTCTAGTGTCGTAGCCGTGGCTGGTAGATTCAAAGAGAGGTCCTATGTAAAGAGCATTGCAGCCCAGCTTCTTTATATGGGGAATCCATAGGCTCAGCTCTTTGAAACGATTGGTTATCTCTGCTGCATTGTTGTGCTTTGGGGCCCCGGTCATTCCAAGGGGATAGATATGATAGAAAATTCCCCGCTCATACCAAGCGCTCATATTGTTTTCCTCCCAATCTTTTATGTAGTATCGTATTTGCCAGGAGGGCTTATTCCTCCTGGCTTTTGAATTTCCGAAGCAGAAACTGATAGCGGAGCTGGGCCGCATTCAGCTCATAAATGTAGCAGTCAATGAGCGTTGGGTCCACAGCCTCCTCAAAGTGATTTCTGGCTGCATCTATGGCCCGTTGGCTCTTATGGATCTCCCGCCTTAGATGCAGTTGCTCCGGCTTGATCCGATATGCTCCGGCTGCTGTCAAAGCCTTAATGCCTCTGGCAGGAACCGCCTGTTTTTGAGCCTGCTGCATCTGAAGGCCAACGGCTCTGGCAGCGGCTGTCTCTTTCACTGCCTTTAAAAAATCAAACATAATTTCATCTCCCAGATATTGATAAAAATAGTATATCTGGAAAATGGGATCTTATTCGTTTAATATATAAATTCTTCAAGACGGTATCCCAGCTCCATCAGCTTTCGGTTGGATTCCCTTAGCGTCAGGTAATAGTAGTTGGCTGTGCCCTCCTGACGCACGCCCACAAGCCCGGCATCCTTTAAAATCTTTAAATGATGGGAGATGGCAGGCCTGGAAAGGCTGGTTCGCCTGGTTATCTCATTTACATTCAGCCCATGATGGTCAAATTCAATAGGCCCCGGCTGTTTGCTGCCGTCCAGAGCAGCTTCAGTCAGAGCCTCTATAATGGACAGACGCATTTCATCTCCCAGAGCAATAAACAGGGGCATGCAGATATGAAATTTCTTTTGTAATTCCTGGGCTGTGGTCATCTGTCAGTTCTCCATTCGTTTAAAAAAATAAACCAAATATATTTTACCATTGTAAGCAAGAAAGGTCAAGGAAATATGGTAATCGAGATTATTTTAAAAGCAGGGGGGAAATTATTTTGTTACATGCTATTGACATTTTGAAAATTATAAGGCATAATAAAGAAACATTCACAGAGTCTTATCATAAGGCTTAATAATATCAAGGGTAATAGTAAATGGCCTGATTCAGGCAGGATTTTCCATTGGAGAGATAAAAAAGTGATGAAGGGAGGTAGCAGCGTCGGGCTTTTCTGAATTTGTTTTAGTTACATGTCTGTCAGTTTGCGCTGTCAGCGATCTGAAGGAGCATCGTATACCGAACGGTGGTTTAGCTATAGGAGGTATGATGGCCTTGGGAGGCCTGATTTGGGAAGCCTGGGGCGGCAGCGGCTGGACGGCTGCCCTTTTGGCAGCCGTAGGATTTTGGATGAGGCTGATGCTTACAGGAGCGCTGGGATTCCCATTCTTTCTGCTGCGTATGACAGGAGCAGGAGATGTCAAGCTGATGGCAGTTATAGCTGCGGCCATGGGAGGAAGGAGAGGGGCCGTGGCAATCGGAGTGGGGTTATGTCTGGGGGCTGTTCTGGCCCTTGTAAGGATGCTGCGGTATGGCAGTACCTGTCAGAGATTTTTGTATTTATTCGCCTATATCAGGGATGTGTTTCAGAGCAAAAGGCCAGAGCCATATTATCTGCTTGAGAGAGATGGGACAGGGTGTGTGATTCCTTTGGGGGCCTGCCTGTGGATGGGAGCCTTAATTACAATTTTGTGGATGGGATAAATGGAGGCAGGGTGGCTTATCAGCTTAACGTCTGGCAGGGGAAGAAGGCTGCAAGGTGGCAGCTAAGGATAAAAGAGGGAGCAAAGTAGGATGATTCGGGTAATGGCAGTTTTTGATGCAGATATTGATTTTGCAACCAGATTTGCGGATTATGTAAATGAAAAAGTGAAGGTGCCTTTCACGGCAATGGCATTTTCTGACAGGGAACGGCTTGTTGGCTATGGAACAGATCATGAAATAGAGATACTGCTGGTAGATGAGAAGGCCGGAGATTTAGCTGACAGCGTGAGAGCCAGGCAGGTGATTCAGCTGTGTGAGGGAGATGCGGCGGAGATGAAGGAGAACCGGCCTTCGATTTACAAATACCAGTCAGGAGATGGGATTATGAGAGAGGTGATGGCTTGCTATTGTGATCGAGCCATGGCGCCTGACCTGGCTCTTTTTGGGGGGAAAGCTGCAGTGCTGGGTATATTTTCTCCTGTAAACCGGTGTTTGAAAACCTCCTTTGCTCTTGCGTTGGGGCAGCTTCTGTCTAAGGGGGAGGCGGTGCTGTATCTGAGCCTGGAGGCTTATTCGGGGCTTTCTAAGCTGATGGGGAAAGAGCATGAGAGAGATTTATCAGACGTGCTCTACCTGTACCGCCAAGGGGAATATCACTGGATGAAGCTTAAGTCTATGATATACAGCTGGGAGAAGCTGGAGTATATTCCGCCGGTTCGGTATGGGGAGGATCTCAATCAGGTGACGTCCCAGGATATGGCTCTGCTGATAGAAAAAATTGCCAGAGAAAGCGGATACGATAAGGTGCTTTTAGATATGGGACATATGGGCAGAGAGGCCCTTCCTTTGCTGGAGATCTGTGATGTGATCTACATGCCGGTTAGGAATGATTGTGTGTCCAGGGCAAAGCTGGAGGAGTTTGAGGAGTACCTAAAGACAGCAGATGAGGGAGTGGTGATGGAGCGGATTCACAGGCTTAAGCTTCCTTACAACAGTGCCTTTGGAAAGCAGGGAAATTATCTGGAGCAGCTGTTATGGGGAGAGTTGGGGGATTATGTGCGGCAGATGCTGCAGGGGAGGCAGATGGAGATATGTGAAGCAGACCGGACTGGGGAGGAAGGCAAAGGGTATGGAAGGTGAGAAGAGAGAACGCAGAGAAAATGACCGGGCTTTGCTTCGGGGGCGGCTTATGGAGGAAATGCAGGATCGCTGCCATATGGAGGATGAGGAGCTGTTGGAGCGTATTGATGCTGTCATCAGAGAGCAGGGGAGAGAGAGCTTTCTGCCCCTTAAGGAGCGGATTTGGCTTAGGGGAAGCCTTTTTGACAGCTTCCGGAGGCTGGATATACTGCAGGAACTGATTGATGACAGGGAAGTTTCGGAAATTATGGTCAATGGAGCGGGAAATATATTTGTAGAGCGGCGGGGACAAGTAGAGCTGTGGGATCGTCATTTTGAGAGGCAGGAGCAGCTGGAAGATATTATTCAGCAGATAGTAAGCCGTGTAAACAGGGTGGTAAACGTGTCCTCCCCTATTGTGGACGCCAGGCTGGAGGATGGCTCCAGGGTTCATGTGGTGCTGCCTCCCATCGCTATCGATGGTCCGGCAGTTACCATACGAAAATTTCCGGAGCCTATTACCATGGAGAAGCTAATCCGGTTTGGAGCATTGACAGAGGAGGCGGCGATTTTTTTGGAAAAGCTGGTGGAGTCTGGATATAACATATTTATAAGCGGAGGCACTAACTCAGGTAAGACCACCTTTTTAAATGCTCTTTCCTCCTATATTCCGGTTCAGGAACGGGTGATTACCATTGAGGATTCAGCGGAGCTGCAAATTACCCAGATACCCAACCTGGTGCGTCTGGAAACCAGAAATGCCAATACAGAGGGTGAAGGTGAGATTACCATGAGTCAGTTGATAAGAGCGGCTCTCCGTATGAATCCCTCCAGAATTGTAGTGGGGGAGGTACGGGGCAGGGAAGCCCTGGACATGCTTCAGGCCATGAATACCGGGCATGCAGGATCTCTGTCTACAGGCCATGGAAACAGTCCCAGGGATATGATGAGCCGTCTGGAAACGATGGTTCTTATGGCTGCGAGGCTGCCTTTGGAGGCAATCAGGAATCAGATCGCATCAGCATTGGATATTAGTATTCATCTTGGCCGTCTTAGGGATGGCAGCCGGAGGGTGCTTTCAATCGAGGAAATCGGAGGGTGCAGGCATGGAGCGGTGGAGCTGGAACCACTATTTGAGTATGAGAGGAAAGAAGGAAAGCTCAAACAAACAGGAGAGCTTAAAGACAGGGAAAAGCTGGCGGCAGCAGGGTGTTGCTAGAAAAAAAGGAGGAATAAGGAAAGCCCTTGGCTGGAAGAACCCTTCTGAAGCCTTGGAAATTAAGGATTACAGAGACTACAGGCTTTCCATTAAGGAATGGGGACTGTACGGAGCCTTGGGCTTAGGGGCCTGCGGCCTGGCAGCCTATACCTTCTACCGCAGCGTTGCCATATTTATTGTACTGGCGCCTTTGGGAGCCTTATATCCTCTGTATAAGCGGGAGGCTCTTAAAAAAGAGCGTTTCCGGCAGCTTGGACTTCAATTCAAGGAAGGGATTCTGGTTTTGGCCTCCTTTCTCAGTGCTGGATATTCCTTGGAGAATGGACTGACCATGAGTGTTCAGGAGCTGGAGTTGCTTTATGGGAGCCAGTGTATGATTGTCAGGGAGTTCAGGCTTCTTTGCACAGGGGTCAGGATGAACCGGCCTGTGGAGCAGCTTTTAATGGAGTTGGGGGCACGGAGCGGGTTGGAGGATGTGGACAATTTTGCTCAGGTCTTTTCAGCAGCCAGAAGAAGTGGAGGAGAGCTAGTTGAAATTATTAATTATACAGTAGGAATTATAAGGGACAAGGTTCAGGTTCAGGAGGAGATACATACAATGACGTCCTCCAAGGTATTTGAACAGAAGTTGATGAATGGTATTCCTTTTGTGATTGTCCTGTATATTGATGTATCTTCTCCTGGATTTTTTCATGTGATGTACAGCACCTGGATGGGGAGGGCAGTTATGAGCCTCTGCCTGGTATTGTATGCAGGAGCGATTGTTCTGGCAGGAAGGATACTGGACATTGAGGTTTAGGAGAAAGGGGGAAGGCAGATGGCAAGGAAACAGTTCTCCCAATGGAGGAAGGAGAGGTCTCCTGTTCTCCCTGTAAAGCAGATTCTTTGTATTGTTCTGGGCCTTCTTCTGGGAGCTGGAGCAGAGGCCGCAGCCAGAATGGAGCAGCCTTTAAATGACGGTTATATCCTGGAACGAAAGGGGTATGGCCAGGGAGAGGTTGCCTATGAGATTATTGTAAAAGGGCTGAAGGATGAGCCGGTGCTTCTGGGAGTTGAGCTGGGAGAGAGGGTGTATACCAGAAAGGAGGCTCACCAGATGTATGAAAGAATATTGGAAGAGCTCCCTTCCTATATATTGGGAGAAAATACATCCCTCCAGGAGGTAAGAAAGGACTTAAATCTAATTACCAGTCTCAGCGACTATGGTGTGCGTTTGCGGTGGGAATCAGAGGAGCCGGAAATTCTGGATTCCTTTGGCAAGGTCAATGGAGCCGGACTTGGGGAAGAAGGAAGGAAGCTCCATCTGGAGGTAAGGATGACAGACGGCAGATGGCCGGAGGACTATTTGATCGAGATAGTAGTAAAGCCGCCTCGCTTGGCTCAGGATGAAATGCGGACGGAAGAATTTCTGGAGCTTTTAAGGAGTGAGGATACCCGCCAGAATACGTCTGGGCATATGGAGCTGCCTCGGTTTTTTCAGGGAAGGGAGCTGTCTTACCAAAGCAGCCGGGAATCAGCCTTCTGGCCCATGGCAGCCCTGGGGATTGCCGGAGCTGTGCTTTTGAAGGCTAAGGAAAAGCAGGATGTGAAGCGGAGGGAAACCAAACGCAAGCAGCAGATGCTTATGGACTATTCAGAGGTATTGTCACGGTTGATTATATTTTTGGGAGCAGGTATGAGTATACGGACTGCCTGGGATAAGATTGCCCTGGAATACCGGCAGATGGTGGAGGCAGGTAGGCGCAGGAGCAGATTTGTATATGAGGAAATGTATGAGACCACCTGCCAGATGAAAAGCGGTGTGTCCGAGGGACAGGCCTTTTCGGAATTTGGAAGGCGCTGTGGTTTACAGCATTACATGAAGCTCTCCGGACTTTTGGAGCAGAACAGAAAGAACGGGAGCAGAAATTTAAGAGATACCTTGAAAATAGAGATGACTGAGGCGTTTGAACAGAGAAAGCACCAGGCCAGAAGGCTTGGCGAGGAGGCGGGAACTAAGCTTCTTTTGCCCCTGTTTATGATGCTGACTGTTGTTATGATCATGATTGCAGTCCCGGCCTTGATGGAGTTTCGGTAAGGATCGGAACCTGTTCATGGCTGCTGATACAGGAAAGGAGGTGGAGAAATGAAATTGAGAAAGGAGCTGAAAGCTTTTTTTGTGGAGGAGGATGGAGTCGGCGTTATTGAGCTGGTTTTAGTTCTGGTGGTTCTAATCGGTTTAGTGATCATCTTTAAGAAGCAGATTACAGTCTTGCTTGAAAATATTTTCAAGGAGATTAACAGCCAGTCGAAAGAGGTGTACTAATGGACAGGAGGGGGGAAATCACCGTATTCCTGGCGATGATTCTGGTTAGTGTGTGTGCGCTTCTCTGCGGTCTGGTTGAATCGGCCAGAACCGCAGGGGCCAGATGCAGTCAGAGAATGGCAGTCAATGCGTCCATGGATTCTCTCATGAGCCAGTACCACAGGAAGCTGTGGAGGGAGTACCGGATACTGGGACTAGAGTATGAAGAGGCGGAAGGCCTGGAGAGGGAGATGGAGGGGTTTCTCAAGGGATGCCTTAAGGGAAAGAACTGGTATCCCATGATAATAGAGGGAGCCCAGGTTAGGGATCTGGCAGCTCTCACAGAAGGAAACGGACGCTATATGGAGCAGGAGATACTGGAGTATATGAAATATGGACTTGCAGGGGTTGTATGGGATGCCTTGACAGAGAAAGAGGCTGAGAGCCTTTTAAAGTCCTGTAAGGAAGGAGATAGCGTCAGCCGTATATCTGAGCTGTATTCAGTTCATACAAAGGAAGCGGTACGTTTGGAGCATAAGCTGGAGGATATTAATGTGAGGCTTGAGGCTCAAACGGAAGAATGGGAAAGGGGGCGGGACTGTCTGGAGGAGCTGGACGGGGATAGGTTCATAGCCCATGCTAGGAATATCATAAAGGAACTTGAGAACCTGCCGAGGCTGGTAGATGCCTATGAGAAACAGGCAGATCAGTTAAGCGGAAATCTTAAGGAAAGCCGGAAAAGATTTGAGGAAGAGCAAAAGGAGCTGGGAGAGGGGATAAGGGCAGCCCTGGAGGATGAAATACGGCAGTATGAGTCATATGTATCTGCCGGAGGTGAGAGGCGAAAAGCAATCGCGGAGCTTAAAGTCCTGAGCTCTGCCCGTATTCAGTGGATTGAGGGGGTGATGCAGGATGCTGAAGCTGTAATAGAGTATGTTGATGGCTGGGAGCCTGAGGATGAGGATGATGAATTAGAGGAGGAGGAGCTGTGGGAGCCGGTATCTTCCATGTGGAGCGAATATGGAATCCTTTCTCTGGGCGTTGAATTTGGTGTAAAGGATAAGGAGACAGAGGGTATTCTGAAAAAAATTAGGGATTTGGTGTCCAGAGGCCTGATGGAGCTGGTTCTTCCAGAGGGAACGGTTATTTCCGGGGAAAAAATAGAGCTTGAAGCAGCGCCCTCTAAAGGCAGGGGAGCTGGAAAAGAAACCGATCCCAAAGGAGGGGATCAGCCTGCTGGCAGCGGCTTTTCAGGCGGTGATGCCAGGGGAATGTTCGGATCGGGCAGCTCAGACAGCAGATGGATCAGCGGTGTACGCAGCCTTGTAGACCGCCTGCTGATTGGAGAATATGCCTTACGATTTTTTCGGACATTTGAGAAGGAAATGCCAGAGGATACCTTGTATGAGCTGGAATATATCCTGCAGGGAAAGGAGAGAGATAAGGATAATCTGGCCGGGGTTTTGACCCTTTTGACAGCAGTGCGTCAGGGGCTGAACCTGGTACATATTCTTTCCGATTCCGAAAAACGCCAGGAAGCCAGGATGCTGGCAATGGTAATTGTAGGCGCTTCAGGCTTTATGCCTCTGGTTCCGGTTGTATCCTTTTTTATTATGACAGTCTGGGCATTGGGAGAAGCGCTTTTGGATGTGAGAAATCTGCTCAATAAGGAAAAGGTTCCCCTTTTTAAAACCAGGGAAGAGTGGAACCTGGGTTTGGAAGGGCTTCTGGATATAGGAAGAAGCAACGTGCTGGGAGATAAGGAGCCGGCAGAAGCAGGAGGAGAGGGAAGGGGGACGGATTATAAGGGATACCTGAGAATGCTGATATTGGCAGGATATGCAACAGAGATGGTCTACCGCATGATGGATGTGATGCAGATGAACATTAGAAGAAGTCAGCCTGGATTTAGATTGGAACGATGTGCCTGCATGGTGGATATGGAGGTGAAGGTCAGTGGAAAACATGTCTTTTTGGCAGCGGGATTGTGGAAAAGCCAGGATGGAAGCGGTGGGCTGAGATATGATACGAATATGGAGGTATCCGGGAGCTACCTAGAAGGGAAATAGAAGAAGGGAGGCTTATGATGATGCTCTTTTTTGAGAAGGAATATAAAAAAGAAAATACGTGCGCTCATAGGACAAATAAAACAGGTATAAAAACCGCACCTCTCCAAGTACGGCTAAGCTGCCCGCGTTGTCTGTATATTAAAATAACCTTCAGAAAAAGAGCATTATCATGGGCCTCCCGGACCTTTAGGGGAAGCTTGACTCTGGAAGCCGCCATGTGCTTATCGTTATTTTTATTCTCAAGTATATGCCTCATCATGCCTTTGCGGATCATGGATCGGCAGAGACAGATTCAGGCGGTGATGGAATCCGTAGGGGAAGAGCTGAGCCTTTTTGCCTACGTAGATGCTTGCTTTAGAAATATAGGTGAAGATGTGGTAGATACTGAGAGAGCGGTAAATGGGACAGAGGATCTCCAGGGAGCAGACAAAAAGGCTGCGGCCGCTGCTCTAGGAACGGCCTATGCAGCTTCCAGAATTTTAGCGCAAATAGATAAAAGCTGGATGCAGCATGTATCATTCCAGGGTACGGACATAGGAACAGATGATATGGTACATATTGAGATGAGTTATAAGATGAGGCTCCCATTTGCTGTTCTGGGCCTAGACAGCATTTCTGTAACGCAGGTGTGCAGCCGTAGGATGTGGACAGGGGCCGAGGGAGGGAGCCATAAAGGGGGGCATAGAGGCACTGGAGAGCAGGAGGAGATGGTATTCATAGGAAAGAACTCTACCCGTTACCACAGACAGAGAGCCTGCCATTACCTTTATAATAATCTGAAGGCAGTACCGGCAGGTTCCGCACAAGAGATGCAAAACCAGTCGGGAGCAAGATATGTGCCTTGTAGGAGATGTGGAGCTGGCTTGGGCATAGGTATGGTATACGTTATGCCTTATGGGAAAAGCTACCATGCTTATAGAAATTGCAGCTCTATTATCGCTTATGTCCAAAAGGTGCCTCTATCTCAGGTGGATCATATGGGAGCATGCTCTTATTGCGGAGGTAAGTAAGTTGGAGGAAAACATGACAGGAATAAAAATATTGGTTATGCTGCTAAGAGCCGGGTTTTTGCTGCTGCTTGGCGTTGCTGGCTGGCAGGATTATAAGTATCGGAGCATAAAAGTTAATGTGTTTCTGGGCTTTGGTATATTTGGAGGTATTCTTCGGGGAGTGGGGCTGGTTATGGAAAAACCGTTTCAAGGCTGTACTGTGCCGGGAGCCTGGCTCCTTCTGGGAAGCTATTGGGCCGACATAGGGGCGGCGATGGGAATAGGCCTTCTCCTGCTGATATTGTCTGCCGTTACAAGAGAGGCGGTGGGTAGGGGGGATGGCTGGTTTTTTGTAGTATCTGGAATTTATCTTGGATTCTGGCGCAATCTGGAGCTGCTTTGGGCAAGCCTCTTTCTTTGCCTGATAGCTGGAGGCGTGATTGCTGCCTTGAATTTAGTAAGGGATAGGGAGGGGAGCGCCAATATAAGAAAATTGTCCCTCCCTTTTCTGGCTTTTGCGGTACCGGCAGGATTGGGGGTGATGCTTTTATGAGTGGGAAAGGAAAAGGCTTACCAGGCAGCCTTACGGTGGAGGCGGCTGGTGTAATGGTTGTAGTGCTTCTGTCTGTGGCTGTGACGCTCCATGAGGCGGGACGGCTTCATGATGAAACCAAAGGCGCTATGAATCTTCACGAGGCAGTCGAAAAAGGCAGACATGAACGGTATATGGATATAGAAGTGATTGGTTTAGAGGCAGAGGAGAATATGGGACTGCGTATGTCCTTTCCCTCCTGCCAAATTTCTTTGAAGAACAGCTTTGGCCGGATACAGGGAGAAGGCCGGGGCAGTAATTGGAGGAAAAGAATAGAGAGCAGGGAATTTCGGCCGGAGCGGTTTCTACGGCAGATTACATTGATTGAAAGCCTGGGGGATAAAGATGGAGATAAGCTATCGACGGGAGATGAAGCGCAATTATCTGGTGGTGGAACCAGAGAATAAAGAAGAAGCCGGATATGAAGCCCGGATGCTGGAAGAAAATCATATTCAAGGGCTGCTGAAGATGAGGATTAAGTATCAGGAGGGACAGCCTTTATACTATTATGACATAACATCTAGGCAGCCCTTAAGCCGTCTGCTGGAAAAACGGTTTATTACAAAAAATGAGATCTGTACAATTCTGATGCAGCTGCATTCAACATTGACACGGATGGAAGCGTTTCTTTTGAGAGGAAGGAATCCTTCTGGAGCCGGATTATATCTATATGGAGCCAGAGCTTTTCCGGCTGGGAGTATGCCTGGCGCCAGAGAATGAGGGAGATTTTCAGGATCAGCTAAGCCACTTTCTGCAGTACATTCTTAAGAGGGTTGATCATAAGGACAGGGAGTGTGTGGTTCTGGCCTATGGATTGTATCAGGAGAGCCTCAAGGAGAACGTTACAATGGAGGATTTGCTTCGTCTTACTGCGGCAGAGGGAATGAAGGAGAGCTATGCAGCAGGAGATTGGGATGCCGCAGTGGATAATCAGAAGGAAGAGGGAGAGAGCAGGGAATATTGCGGCAGCGGGAGCCTGGTTCAGCCTCCAGGGATGGCCGCAGATTTATCAGATTCCGCTGTGGACATTCAAAAGCCCTGTTTGCCTTTTAAAAAGCAGCTTCTGCTATGGCTGCCGGTAGTGCTTTTCCTTCCTGCATTTATCTGGGCAATGAAAGGTAAGGAGGCTCTTTTGGAGTTTAGATACATACTTCTGGCAATAGACATTGGACTGCTGTCCCTTCTGATGTTGGGAGATGTGCTTATGGTAAAATTTGGCCTTATGCAGGGGAAAGAAGAAAAGCTCTGTGTGTTGGAGGAAGAAAGAAAGGATAGCTCCTGGAAAATTCTTTATGAGGATGTAGATGAAAGCCCGCCGGCTCCCGCCAGCCATATGTATATCCAGCATATTGAGAATGAGCCAAAATCCTGGGGATCGCCTGAGCGGGGCCCTGTTCCAGAGCATCAGCTGAATAAGAATACCGAAGAAACATTTCAAACCGCTCTTTTATCAGAGCCTTCATACAGCTCCCCGCTTTGCCGGCTTACAGCTCTCCAGCCTGGGGGAGAGGATATTCTTATAGGATATTATCCTTTCGTTATAGGAAAAAATAAGGAGCTGGCTGATTATGTCCTTTCAAAGGATACAGTAAGCCGGTTTCATCTTCGTATCGACAAAGAGGAGGAACGATATTTGGTCACAGATCTGAATTCTACAAACGGTACCAGAGTTAATAATTATAGTTTGGAGGCAAATGAAACAGTTGAGATAAAGCCTGGAGATGAAATTTATATTGCGGAAATAGGTTATGTATTTTTTTAAATTCAGAAAATTACAAATACCTGCTACATAATAAAGAGGTTGATATAAATTTAACTATATTGCGTGATACCCACTTAACAAAACTTGGTAAATGTGGTAATATAGGGTATTATTGGCAGTTTTGGGGGAAATAGATGAACGCTTACAGGGAGAATGGCAGGGCATACATTAATGTAATGCTGATTGCGCTTAATGTACTCGTTTTTGTGTTTCTCGAAATGATTGGCTCTACGGAAGATGCCGGCTTTATGGTAAAATGGGGCGCTATTTATTTGCCTTTAGTGCTTTCCAAAGGAGAGTATTACAGGCTGTTAACTGCTATGTTTCTGCACTTTGGCGCGAGTCATCTGGTGAACAATATGCTGGTTCTGTCCGTTCTTGGGGAACGTCTTGAAATGGCTTTAGGACATATAAAGTATTTGGTATTTTATATTCTATCTGGCTTATTGGCGAATATTATCTCTGCCTGTGTCCAGTTTCAGCATATATACAAACAGGCAGATGTGTCTGCGGGAGCTTCCGGAGCTATATTTGGGGCAGCAGGCGGCCTTATCTATGCAGTTGCTGTGAACCATGGACAGCTTGGGGGGCTTACCAGCCGTCAGCTGGGATTTATGGTTTTACTTACATTATATCATGGCTTTACGTCTAAAGGCGTGGACAATGCTGCGCATTTGGGCGGTTTACTTGCAGGCTTTTTTCTGGCTGCTGTTATGTACCGCAAGCCAGGGAGAGGAAGGCTGGGAAGAAGGTGAAATGTAGGAGAATGGCAAGATGAACCACAGTAAAGGAGGATTTTCAAGATGACAGATGACAACTGTATTTTTTGTAGGATTGCAGGCGGAACGATACCCTCTGCTACTCTGTATGAGGATGAGCAGTTCAGGGTAATTTTGGATCTGGGGCCTGCTTCCAGGGGACATGCTCTTATTTTGCCTAAGGAGCATTTTGAAGATGTATGCCAGCTAGATGAAGGAATTGCGGCCAAGGTGCTGCCTTTGGGAGCAAAAATTGGAGCTGCAATGAAGAAAGCTCTGGGCTGTGCAGGGTTCAACCTGGTTCAGAATAATGGAAAGGCAGCAGGGCAGACAGTATCTCATTTTCATATGCATGTCATTCCCAGATATGAGGATGGCCCTTCGATGGTAAGCTGGATTCCGGGCGAAATTACGTCAGAGGAATTAGAGGAAGTTGCAGAAACAATAAAAAAAAGTCTGTAGAGTAGAGCATATAATGGATAAAAGGATGGATACGGAAGAAAGAGAGCGGTTTGATGCAATGTACCGTGAGTTTCAGACACCGCTGAGAAAGATGGCCTATGTGAATGATGTACCAGTAGACTATATTGATGATGTGGTGCAGGATACATTTGTGGCATACGCCCGCTATGATTATTCTCTGAGTCTGCCTCTGGATAATATGAGGATGCTTCTGATAAAGATTCTGAAAAGCCGCTGTATGGATTTTCACAGGAAGATGAAGTGCAGAAGTTATGGGGAGCTGGATGAGAAAACGTATAACAGCGAGGATTATCCAGAACGGGACAAGGCGTGGAATCTGGCGTCCTATGTCTCCAGCAAGGAAAGATGTCAGGCTATTATGAATGAAATTGATAATATGCCTGAGAGCTGGCGTGAAGTGGCAGTTCTCAAGATGCTGCAGGGCCGGCCCACTAAGGAGGTCTGCGCCATATTGGATATTTCGGAAAAGGCGTGTTACTCCAGAGTGAGTCGTATTCGAAAATATCTGGAACAGCTTATTTCAAATGAGAATTGGCCTTGACGATTGAACGCAGGTTTCAATGATGGCAGTAACGGTTGCGGCTGCATTGACCTGAGGGCTTTGCTCCATAGCCCGAATAAAGGCGCTTCGGCAGTCATAAAGCTCCTTTATGGCAGCATACAGGGAAGCATCTGTGATAGCTTCCTCCTCAAGAACTTTGCTGTAGCCCTGCTTAGCAAAGGAGTTGGCATTGAGAATTTGATCCCCCCGGCTGGCTTGGGCGGATAGCGGAATTAAAAGGCTGGGCTTTCTGAGCACCAGCAATTCGCAGATGGCATTAGCCCCTGCTCTGGATATAACCACGTCCGCGGCGGCAAAGAGATGCTTTAAGGGGGCGTCTACATATTCATATTGTACATATCCTGCTGTACCTATAAGGCTTTCGTCCAGATTCCCTCTGCCGCAGATATGTATAATCTGAAAATCTGAAAGAAGGGCAGGAAGAATCCTGCGGACAGCAGTGTTTACAGCAACGGAGCCCAGGCTTCCGCCAATAATCAGGAGAACCGGTCTGTTAGCTGAGAGGTGGGAATAGGATAGGCCAGAAAGCCGGTTGCCCTGTAATAGCTCAGCCCGGATAGGAGAACCTGTAAGGACAGCTTTGTCCTCAGGAAGATATTTCAGGGTTTCAGGAAAATTACAGCAGACCTTCGTGGCGGAAGGGATGCAGAGCTTGTTAGCCAGTCCTGGAGTCATGTCAGATTCGTGTAGGATTACCGGGATTTTAAAATGTTTGGCAGCCAGTACCACAGGTACAGCAACAAAGCCGCCCTTAGAAAATACTACGTCCGGTTTATAGCGTTTGATGAGCCGGAGTGCTTCCACATAGCCCTTGAGAACCCGGAATGGGTCGGAAAAATTCTTAACGTCGAAGTATCTGCGAAGCTTTCCAGAGGAAATGCCGTCGTAGGGTATGCCTGCGCCTTCGATCAGATTGCGTTCTATGCCCTGGTAAGAACCAATATAGCGGATATCATAACCTGCCTCCTTAAGAGAAGGGAGCAGTGCCAGATTGGGAGTAACGTGACCGGCTGTGCCGCCGCCGGTTAAGATGATTTTTTTCATAAAAACCTCCTGAGTGTTATTTCATAGCAGGGAAAAATCCGTTTATAAACGTTTACTATTTATAGTAAGCATAAAGCGCAAAAAGTCAACCCTAAAGTATGAGGAAAATTTAGGGGATTTGATAACAGAGGTGTCAAGTGGAAAAATATATAAACGATTCAGAGAATGAAAGCTCCAAAGTCTTTCAGATTCTGGAGTTGTGTAACTGCCCGGATGAGAAGCTTTTAAAAGAATTTGAGGCGGCAAGTCAGCTGGATGACTCCGTGATTCCCAAGGGGCCTGACGGAGAGGCTGACATTATCTGGAACAGAATTCTAAAGGAGCGCTTAGGCGCTGAGCGGAAAAAGGGTACAGGAAAGGTTGTGGGAAAAAGATTCGGCTGGAAGAAGGTGGCGGCGGTTGGACTAACCGCTTCCGTCCTGGCAGGCGGAGGATGTATTGTGGCTATGGGGACGAAGTCTTACTTTTACCGGGAGGTTAATATTGGAAGAGGACAAGTAAAAGTTTTGGTTAATGACTCCTACAAGGCTGATGTAAATAGTGAAGATGATGCATATACAAGAATTGAAAGTAAATTAGGGATTAAACCATTAATGATGTCATATGCACCTGAGGGCATGAAGTTTAAGTCCTTGGAAATAAACGATGGATATGCTTTCATGGTATTTGATTATCAAGGAGCAACGGTTGGCTTTACACAGACGAAGTTTGACGGAGCAGTTTCGTATGATCATAAATCTGAATTTAAAAACGATATGGTTATCTTTAATAAATGGCTGAATAAAAAATTTACTGTTAAGCAGGAAGCCTTAAAAAATGGCATGACAAGATATGAAACCTCTATCGTTATAGACGGAGGTTATTATGGATTGTATGCAACGATAGAGGAAGAGGAGTTTATAAAAATAGTTGAACGATTAAGCTTTTAATGTTTTCAGGAGGATCGGATGAAAAAATTATGTTTGTCAATCATAAGCTTTATATTAGTTATGACAATATCAGTCAATGCCTTTGCTAAGCCGTTTAACCCGGCTGATTATACGTCGGTAGATGAACATTCAGAATTATTGCCTGAAGGAGTGTCCCAGAGCAAAGCATCGGAGCATGCAGTTTTTCGAGGGGATTTTTTCGTGTCTGCTGACTTGCTGATAACAGATAAGGGAGACGGAAACATTGGGGCGCTTGCTGTTGCATACATGCAATATCCGGTGGATGAAGTTTATATTTCTATCTATTTAGATCATTGGGACGAATCAGATGAACGCTGGAGGCAAGTGACTTATTATGACGCAGAGTTTTATAAAAAGGATTTTCCTGACGGCCTGATAACGCCGTCAGTGGATATAGTCTTTCAGAAGCAGAAAAAAGGTGAGTATTACAGATTAAGAGGCGCCTTCGCCGCATACTCTCTTGGAGCAGTGGAAGGGTTTAGTCCGACAACAGCAGGCATTAAGCTTGAAAAATAAATGAAAGTCAGTTTCACTAAGAAAAAAGCCATTTCCCGGTTGATATGCAATGGTGTACGTCCCGTCAAGCAGATTTTAACTGTTTACCTAAAGGGAGCATATCAATGCAATGCCAGGAAGCGGCTTTTTTCTTAACCCTGTATCCGTTCCGCCGCTAGTGCGTGTTAAACTGCTTCAATGCCTTAGCAAGCTGATCCGGACAGGAGGTAGACCTGGGGCCGCAGTGGATTCCATCAAGTCTCTGAATGGCTTCCTTCACATCCATTCCCTCAACCAGCCTTCCAAGGCCCTGGGTATTGCCGGAGCAGCCGCCTGTAAAGGTTACGTTATAAAGCTTATTATCCCTTACCTCAAAGGATATTTCCCGGGCACAGACTCCCTGTGTTTTATATTTCATGTAAATGCGCCTCCTAAATTTAACAATGTATATGAGATTATGCCCTATGATAAAAAGAATGTCAAGAGGAACAGGGTTTCCACTTGAAAATCTCTGTTCTTTCGTTATAATAGTGGATATACAAGCCCGATAGGGTGGGAAGGAGAGCGTTATGTTAGGAATTATCGGAGCCATGGACGAGGAAGTGGTTCAATTAAAAGACCAGATGACAGAGATAGAGGTTGAAACCAGGGCTTCTATGGATTTCTATAAGGGGAAGCTGGGGGGAAGAGGCGTAGTGGTTGTTCGCTCCGGCATTGGCAAGGTCAATGCCTCCATGTGTACTCAAATCCTGGCAGATTTATATAAGGCAGATGCTGTGATTAATACAGGGATTGCTGGTTCTTTAAAGGCTGAGATTGACATCGGCGATATTGTCCTTTCAGAGGACGCGCTGCAATACGATATGGACGCCACCAATTTCGGCTATGAGCTGGGTCAGGTGCCTCGTCTGGATACACTGGCCTTTAAAGCAAATGAGGATTTACTTCGCCACGCAAAGGAATGCTGTGCGAAAGTAAATCCAGATATACAGGTTTTTACAGGCAGGGTAGTGACAGGGGATCAGTTCATATCCCAGCAGAATAAAAAAGTATGGCTGTCGGAAACCTTTGGAGGCTGCTGTACTGAGATGGAGGGGGCCGCAATCGCCCAGGCCTGCTATCTGAATCATATTCCATTTCTTATTATAAGAGCGATCTCGGACAAGGCGGATGACAGTGCGGTCATGGATTATCCTGCCTTTGAGGCTCAGGCCATCATCCATTCAGTGAGACTTGTGACCGAAATGATCCGTACCTTTTAAATGGCAGATAAACCTCTCAGGAAGAAATTCCGGGAGGTTTATTTTTCTAACAGGCTTAAACAAGGAAAGCAAGCACCTGCTCCTTTTCCTTTAAGGCAGATTCTTACGCCTCATAATCGATTTTTAGGAGAATTTGACGAACGATTCTAGGGATTCTCAACTTCCCAAATAAAAATCCCCTGCTATAATTGTCCTTACCGGGAGACGCCTGACTGCAGGGGTGTTTCCCTGCAAGCGGCAAAGTCCGCGGCAAATATCATATATAGATACGGGATAGAATCCGGGAAGAAAGGGGAATTATACTATGATGAGCTTTTTGCAAACGGGCCATGCGCTCTATGCGCTGGCAGCCATCTGCCTGGCTGGAGTATTTTCCAGACTCATGGCGGGAAGCTTCTACAAACGACTAATTAAAGAAAGCGCTAATATGGCATTGACCAAAAACAGGTGTCTGCGTACATTAAAACAGAACGCGGAGGATACATACCGAATCAATCAGGGAATGAGCAACACACGTGTATATCTGGAACGCCAGCTATATGGGCTTCGGATGGGAGGAATGTCCGTTAGAGGCATGGACAACCTGTCAGGGCAGCTGACACTTCTCTGCTTCCTGGCAGGAGGCGGTGCAGCCTTCCTCTCCTATTGGTATAGAAGTGATAATTATTATATAGTGCTCTACGGCACCATCGGTATCCTGTCAGGCATGCTTACCATGCTGGTGGACTATGGGGTGAATTTGGAAGCAAGACGCCAGCAGCTTCTTACCTGTCTCCAGGATTACCTGGAAAATGTGATGTGGCCGAGAATGAACCGGGAGGGCGCGACAGAGCATGGTCCTGCCGTTACAGCGGAGGAGGAGCGCAGAGAACCGGCGGCTGTACGCTCCATTGCAAGAGATCGCCGTTCAAATAATACAAATAGCAGGCGCAGCCTTGAGCAGATGGCTGCAAGCAGAGAGTATGGCGGAGACAAGAACAGCAAGGAGAACTGGCTGCAGGATTTAAACCCGGAGCAAAAGCGGGTGCTGGGAGAGCTGCTGAAGGAGTTTATTTCTTAAAAATTGCCGGGTGCTGTAAAAAAAATGGTATTAAACCATAATTTATGATATAATTTAATCGATCAGCGGCTTTACCGCATCATTATAGAGCATCGCAGATGACGGAAATCTGTGAACTGAAGAAAAGGAGAGCGCGAATATGGGAAAGGAAGTAACATTTGATTATTCCAAGGCAGCAGGCTTTGTGTCCGCGGAGGAAATGGAGAATTTTAAAGCTACAGTGGAGGCTGCAAAGGCCACCTTGCTGAATAAGACTGGCGCCGGAAACGATTTTCTGGGATGGATTGATTTACCGGTAGACTATGATAAGGATGAGTTCGCAAGGATTAAGAAGGCAGCGGCCAGGATTCAGAGGGATTCAGACGTTCTGCTGGTGGTAGGTATAGGCGGTTCCTATCTGGGAGCCAGAGCAGCCATTGAATTTTTGTCACATAGCTTTTATAATGTACTGCCTAAAAGCGTTCGTAAGACACCTGAGATTTATTTTGTGGGAAACAGCATCAGCAGTAAATACATAAGGGATTTAAAGCAGGTACTAGATGGAAAGGATTTTTCAGTTAATATCATATCCAAGTCAGGCACCACGACAGAACCTGCTATCGCATTCCGTGTATTTAAGGAAATGCTCATTGAAAAATATGGAAAGGAAGAGGCAGGCAAGCGCATCTACGCAACCACAGACAAGGCAAAGGGAGCCCTTAAAAATCTGGCAGACGAAGAGGGTTATGAGGAATTCGTTGTGCCTGACGATGTAGGAGGGCGTTTTTCCGTATTGACCGCTGTAGGCCTTCTTCCGATTGCAGTTAGCGGAGCAGATATCGATAAGCTGATGGAGGGTGCGGCTTTTGGCAGAAAGAAAGCTCTGGAGGCTCCTTATGAGTCTAACCCGGCCCTTCTCTATGCAGCAGTGCGCAATATCCTTCTTAGAAAAGGGAAGGCTGTGGAGGTTGTAGCGAACTATGAGCCAAGCCTTCACTATGTATCCGAGTGGTGGAAACAGCTTTACGGCGAAAGCGAAGGAAAGGATCAGCGGGGAATTTTCCCGGCGGCTGTGGATCTGACCACCGATCTTCATTCTATGGGACAGTTCATCCAGGACGGAGCACGTATACTGTTTGAGACAGTGATTAATGTGGAGGAGTCTCCTGCTGAGATTCTCCTGAATAAAGAGGACGTGGATACCGACGGTATGAATTATCTGGCAGGGAAGAGTGTTGATTTTGTAAATAAGAGCGCCATGAATGGCACCATCCTGGCTCACACAGACGGCAATGTGCCTAACCTGATGGTTAAGGTGCCGGAGCAGAATGAGTTTTATCTGGGAGAGCTATTCTACTTCTTTGAGTTTGCCTGCGGGGTAAGTGGATACATACTGGGAATCAATCCATTTAACCAGCCTGGTGTGGAGAGCTATAAGAGGAATATGTTCGCGCTTCTTGGAAAGCCTGGATATGAGGATCAGAGAGAAGAACTGCTTAAAAGGCTGTAGCAAACTATAAGGAGATTAGAATGGACTGCTGTAAAATAGAAACGAAATAGCAGAATAAATAAAAATCAACCTTTCAGAAACAGAAAGACACGGTTCCAGGTGATTCATAGAGATGGAACCGTGTTTTTTAGTTAAGTATTGTGTAAAGACCTGTTTGACCACATCCTCTTCTAAGGGGTATTGGAAGGCTATTCCTCTATTACATGAATTTCCAGATAATCAAAGTCAAGCTGTTCGATAAAATTATCCTGTGTGAACCGGGTCTTGTTATGGCGCTTAAACTCCCGGACATTGGCATCCAGCCACAGAGGCTTACTAAGGTCGAGCTCATAGCAAATAGTCTCTAACGCATCGAATACCATCTGGGTTCTGGATAAGGAATCGCTGCAACGTTCAATGATGGTATCCTTCAGCAGATGATTGTCTTTTATTAGTTTTCCCCACATTCTGAACATGCTCCGTCTCCCTTTTTGCGTATAAATATGGTCTAGTATATCATTGAATGGCAAGATTTAAAAGGACATATTTTAGTCATAATTGAATTTTTTGTAACATATCTTGTAGCTTATGACTATTTGTAGTAAGATATACTTTAATTGAGAGTGAAAATTTACAAACTATTTGAAAAATAACGGAGGATATACAGGTGGGACAGGCTATTACTGACTATACAAAGTTTCTGGGAGATGCCAGGGATGCAGTGTACCGTCTGAATTGTGACCAGAATACGGCCGGACAGCTGTCAGACGAGGAGGTGCGCCGGGAGAGTGAGCTTGCGGCGGCCAGAAAGGAAGTGGAGGATTCCATTCAGCAGACCATCCGAAAGCGTCTGGATGAGATTAATTCCAGCTATGACAAGGAGATAGGCAAGGGTCAGGAGCGGCTTAAAAGGGTGAGGGTCAAGAGAGAAAAGGCCAAGAGCCAGGGGATGAAGGAGCGGATTGCTGAGGAGACCAGCCAGCTTCGGGAGCACAACCGGGAGCTGAAGGTGCAGATGAGAACTTTGTTTCAAAAGAACCAGGCGCCGGCCTTTTGCAGAAGTACCTTTTATTATGCTCTTTATTATCCCAGAGGGCTTAGGGAGATAGGGCTGTTTCTTTTGACGCTGGTGCTGTGTTTTTTGGCAGTTCCCTGCGGCATATATTTCCTCCTGATACAGCAGAGGCAGATGTGGATGCTGGCAGCTATATACTTCGCGGATGTGCTGTTAATAGGGGGAGCCTACGTGATGGTAGGGAACCGAACCAGGCTTCGTTATCAGGATACATTAAAGCGGGGACGGGATATTCGCAATACCTTAAGATCGAACCGCAAGAAAATCAAGGTGATCACCAGAAGCATTCAGAGGGATGGAGATGAGGCTCTCTATGATCTTGAAAAATACGATGATGAGATTGCCCAGGCGGAGCAGGAGCTAAGCGAGCTCGTATCAAAGAAGCGGGATGCCCTCATAACCTTTGAGAATGTCACAAAGAATATTATCTCCGATGAGATTATGGAGAATAACAGGAAGCGCCTGGATGAATTGGAAACGTCCTGTGAGGAGGCTGCTGAGGCGCTTAAAAAGCTGGAAAGCAGTATTAAGGAACAAAACCTTCACATTACAGATACCTACGGCCCCTATCTGGGAAATGAATTTTTAAAGCCGGATCGTCTGACTGAGCTGCTGAAGCTTTTCCAAAATGGGTCTGCCTCTAATCTGACGGAGGCTATGGAGCTATATAAGCGGGCACAGAGCACAGTATAGCAATAAGTGGGAGTGCCCAAATGTTCCATCAAGCGCCTTGACTGCTACCCAAAGGATTTAGAAAATGCTGTATAATAAAAACACGGTTCCGGTCTATAAAAGCAGAGCCGTGTTTTTTTCGCTTTGCTTTCATGTATTTTAGATGGACATAAAAATACTCCTAAGCAGATTTTTATAATTGGATGTCCTGCTTAGGAGTATCCTATCAATGCGGTCATAATGCTATATTGCTATCAGATTGTATTTCACCTGATTCGCTGTGAGCAGCTGAGCCTCTCTCTGGTGGCAGGTAAATATGATAATCTGATTATCATATGTTTTTGCCAGCCATTTTAAGGCTGTTTTTAAACGGTCTTCATCATAGAGTACAAAGCTGTCGTCAAATATGAGAGGCATACGATCTCTGCCGTCCTGCACCAGTCTTGCGGCGGCCAGGCGGACTGCAAGATAAATCTGATCCATGGTGCCGCTGCTTACCTGATCGATGGAAACCAGCTTCCCAGGGGTATTCATAAATACGTCAAGGTTCTCGTCAATGCTCATACTGGTATAGATGCCTCCGGTAATGCCTCCGATTAATTCGGAGGCGGCCTTGTTCAGATACAAGCCGAAGGAATCGCGTATGGTGGTGGACAGGGCGGTCATGGTATCCTGGGCAAGATCAATGGCATCCAGCTCCTCCTGAATCCGCTGGTTTTCCGTTTGAACCTTTCTTAAAGAGTCGGCCCTATTTTTGCAGTCTGCCAAATACTCCAGCTTTTTTTCCAGCTCCCATTGAATCCGCTGCTGCTGCTCCATTTCCTCGCCGAAAAGCTCCTGAGAGGCCTGGAGCGTTTGGATTTCTCCTGTAATCTTAGCCAGGGTGTCTTCTGATTGAGTTACGGCCTTGCTAAGCCTGAGAAATTCCGTCATCCTGGCTTCCAGATTGTTCATTGCCTTGTCAGATATGGAGGAGTCCCCCAGATGCCTTGCAAATATCTCCTGAAGAAGGCGGGCGCTGGTGTCCAGCTTTTTCTTATAGCTTACCCTTTTATTCAGGGCAGCAATGGCGATAACAAAAGCAATCACTGCAGCCGTACCCAGAGCACCGGCAGCGGCGGGCGCTGGAACAGGCAGGCTCAACGAGCTTATAAGCTGAGGAGCGAACAAAAGCAGTACAGCGCCTGTTCCGCTGAGAGCTGCGAGAAGGAACATGAGAACGGCGCACATAACCGGGGATTTTCTTGCACAGGTTTGAGCGGCGTTTTCATATTCTCTGTAGAGCTGTTTGGTCTCATTTACATAGCTTTGAACCGATTCCTGGTCTGTAAACTGGCTGCCCTCCAGAATCTGGCGGCCCTTGGCAGCCTTTTCCAGAAGCCCTTCTTTTTCCTTCTGACGGCTTTCCAGCTGCTGCTTTACCTGGCTTTTTTTGACGCGGTATTCAGGCAGCTGGTTGGCGTACTGGGGAGAGGATATTTCCTGCTCAATTTTTCGTATCTCTCCCAAAAGGGCGGTATAGCTGCGGGCCGCCTCAGGCACCAGCTGCTTTTCCAGCTCTTTGCGCTGGGATTTTAAATATTCGGTGGCCTTGGTAATATTTAAGGCCATGCTTCCTGATGTGTTTAAATTGGCGATGTAGTTTCTCAGCTCTGACACCATGCCGCCTTCCGTAGCGCATTTCAACTGTCCAATGCTGATGGTGTTTTCATACACGGTTTCCGACAAACCGCAACGGAGCTGATCCAGCAGAGCCTTGGTGGGCGTTTCCTCTTTGCCGAGGGTTTCGTTGATAATTGTCAGCTCCTTATTGTTTTTCTGGAATCTGCGCTGTATGCGGTAGATCTGGCCTTCGCTTTCAAGGCGCATCCATCCCTCGTAGGTGCCGCTGTTCTGCCAGGGTACATATTTAGAGTAGGTATCGTTTCGGGCAGCCCGTCCCCTCTGGCGGTCGATGCCAAAAAGCATGCCCTTGATAAAGGTATGTATGGTCGACTTTCCTGCTTCGTTCTTGCCGTATACGATATTTAACCCGTCCTGAAATTCCATATCCTGGTCACGGAGTTTGCCGAAGCCGTCGATGTGCAAACTTATGATTTTCATGGAATCAGCTCCTTTCGTCCGTGGTGTGAAGCAGCGCATTGACCCCATAGTACAGGGCTTTCTTCTCTACCGGGCTCATGGAGTCCTTATGAAGGGCCTGGATGAAGAAGCCGATCATATCTGAGGAGTGCTCTGCGAACAATGCGGGAAAATCGTACTGTGGTTCAGAAGCATCAATAATTTCGGCAATTCGGAAACGGGAAGCAAGCTGCTCTAAGTCAAATTCAATCTCAGGATCTCGCATGCCTTTGATACGGAAGCGGTATATATGCTTCTCACCTCTGTTTTCAATCTCCCTGGCAATCCGATCAAACAGCTCTCCATTGGTAGTTTCTTTGGTTACATTGACCGCCAGTGGAATGTACTGAACCTGTGCCGCAGGAATGAATTGAAGTATGGTGACTTTTCTGGTTACAGGGTGAATTTCACCGTAGTAGAAGCCGTGGACGCCTGTCTCCGTAACATCCAGGGGCTCCGGAGAGCCGCAGTAGGCCATCTTTTCCTCGGACAGAATCTGAGGCTTGTGGATATGGCCCAGGGCGATATAGGAAAAGGGGGAAAGCTCAAGGCTGTTAAAGCTGATGGGTAGGTGGGCGGCGTCTCCGCCATGGGCCATAAGTATCTGAATCCTGTTTCCCAGAGGAACCTGGATGTCCTCCAGAAGCGGATGCTTGATTTCTGATGTGTGGTAGCTAAAGCCGTAAACCTCAGTATTAATATCTTCAAAATAGACAGAGGTCAGGGTTTCATCCATGAGGTAGGTTACATTGGGACTCCAAGTAAAGCTTAAGAGAGCGGAATTTTCCCGAATCCGGTCGTGGTTTCCCGCAATAATGATGACCTTCACATCGGGAATCGTGGAAAAGAGATAATCCACCTCTTTTAAGTCCTTTGCCAGAGGCTGCCGGTGAAACAGGTCGCCGCTGACAAAAAGACAATCCACATTCATAGTTCTGGCGCTTTCCGTAATGGTACGGAAGGTATCTTTAATAGCCTGGGCCCTCTCCTTGCTCCAGGGCTTGCCAGCGTCGGGACACATACCCCAGTGAATGTCTCCGGTATGGATGAATTTCATATCTGCCTCCTGTTCGTATTTGCTGCGGCGCCTACAGATCGCAGTTATTGACGGTTCTTGGGAAGGGGATTACGTCCCTGATGTTGGACATGCCGGTGAGGTACATCACGCAGCGCTCAAAGCCCAGTCCGAAGCCTGCATGGCGGGTGGAGCCGTACTTTCTTAGATCCAGGTAGAAGCTGTAGTCCTCCTCGGACAGACCCATCTCCCTCATTCGGGCAACCAGCTTGTCATAGTCGTCCTCTCTCTGGCTCCCGCCGATAATCTCACCGATGCCTGGCACCAGACAGTCCACCGCCGCTACGGTTTTGTTGTCCGGATTCAGCTTCATATAAAAGGCCTTAATCTCCTTGGGATAATCTGTTACAAATACAGGCTTTTTGAAAAGCTGCTCAGTCAGGAAGCGCTCATGCTCAGTCTGAAGGTCGCAGCCCCAGGATACCTTGTAGTCAAATTTATTGTTGTGCTGCTCTAGGAGCGCTATTGCCTCGGTGTAGGTGATGCGGCCGAATTCGGAGCCTAATACATTGTGAAGACGGTCTAAAAGACCTTTGTCCACAAACTGGTTGAAAAAGTTCATTTCCTCAGGCGCATGATCCAGTACGTACTGGATCACGTATTTGAGCATACCCTCAGCCAGATGCATATTGTCATTCAAATCCGCGAATGCCATCTCTGGCTCGATCATCCAGAACTCGGCTGCGTGACGGGCCGTGTTGGAATTTTCGGCCCGGAAGGTAGGACCGAAGGTGTATACGTTGCGGAAAGCCATGGCGTAGCCTTCTACATTCAGCTGGCCGCTTACAGTCAGGTTTGTTGGCTTGCTAAAGAAGTCCTGGCTGAAGTCCACCTGTCCGTCAGCTGTTCTGGGAACATTGCTTAAGTCCAGCGTAGTAACCTGGAACATCTCTCCAGCTCCCTCACAGTCACTGCCTGTGATTAACGGCGTATGCACATAGACGAAATCCTGCTCCTGAAAATACTGGTGAATGGCATAGGCAATCAGGGAGCGGACACGGAACACGGCCTGAAAGGTGTTGGTCCGGGGACGCAGATGGGAGATGGTGCGCAGATATTCAAAGGAATGACGCTTTTTCTGAAGCGGATAATCAGGAGCGGAGGCTCCTTCCACGGTTATACTTAAAGCCTGGATTTCAAAGGGCTGTTTTGCTTCGGGTGTGGCAACTAACGTTCCCTTTGCGATGATGGCGGTGCCGACATTTAACCTGGAAACCTCGGTAAAGTTGTCCAGGTTGTCATGGTAGACAATCTGAAGAGTCTGAAAGCAGGTTCCGTCGCTTACTACGATAAAGCCGAAGGATTTGGAATCACGCAGGCTGCGGATCCATCCTCCGACCGTGATTTCTTTGTCTAAATATTCCTCTGAATGCTTGTAAAGCTCTCTCACGGTAATCAAATCCATGGCTGATATTCTCCTTTTCTCTTCTCAAAATATATTACAGTATCTCCCATTCCACAGGAAATTAACGGTAAATACATATAACGTGATTATAAGATATTTTCCTCAATGTTTCAAGGCTTATCTGCCCTGTACAAAACCTGAAAAAAGGATCTTCGTGTCGAAGTATGGGATAATTTGGAAGTCATATTAAGGGGGTGATTCTGATACAATGTTTGAGATGATAGTTTGTTCTGAATGCCGGATTTTTTCAGGGGGAGGGGAGTCGATAGCAGAGGTGAGGAAGGAGTGACATGCTATTTCACGAAGAATCCATTGTTAAATGGAGAGAGCGGAAAGGAAATGTCGGAAAAATGCACAAAAATATTGAAATATAAGTAAAAATTTATATACTATTCATGAAGTTTGTGCTATAATTAAAATTACTAAAAATTACAACAGCAAGAGGTGATAACGTTGATTAAAAAAGAAATGATTGCCATGCTTTTAGCTGGTGGACAGGGAAGCCGGCTTGGAGTTTTGACACAGAAGGTAGCCAAGCCAGCGGTATCGTTTGGGGGAAAATATCGAATCATTGATTTTCCGCTGAGTAACTGCATTAATTCAGGAGTAGATACAGTTGGAGTTTTGACACAGTACCAGCCGCTGCGTTTAAATGCCCACATTGGTATAGGGATTCCGTGGGATTTGGACAGAAATGTGGGCGGAGTAACTATTTTGCCTCCTTATGAGCGCAGCAAGGGCAGCGACTGGTACACAGGCACTGCCAATGCAATCTATCAAAACCTGGAATATATGGAGGCATATAATCCTGAATATGTGCTTATTTTGTCAGGAGACCATATCTACAAGATGGATTACGAGGTTATGCTGGATTATCACAAAGCGAACGATGCAGATATCACCATTGCTGCCATGCCCGTTCCCATTGAGGAGGCCAGCCGCTTCGGTATTCTGATTACGGATGAGTCTAACCGCATTATAGAGTTTGAGGAAAAGCCTGCGGCTCCCAGAAGTAATCTGGCCTCTATGGGCATTTACATATTCAGCTGGTCTGTGTTGAAGGAAGCCCTCATTAAGATGAAGGACGAGCCGGGCTGTGATTTTGGAAAGCACATTATCCCATACTGCCATGCAAGAGGAGACAGGGAGTTTGCTTACGAGTACAATGGATACTGGAAGGATGTAGGAACTCTGGGCTCTTACTGGGAGGCTAATATGGAGCTGATCGACATTATTCCTGAGTTCAATCTTTATGAGGAATATTGGAAGATTTATACCAAGAGCGACGTGATTCCTCCTCAGTATATTTCGCCAAATGCCAATATTGAGAGGAGCATCATCGGAGAAGGCACAGAGGTTTACGGTGAGGTTCGCAATTCTGTAATTGGAGCCGGCGTTACCATCGGAGAAGGAGCGGTTGTGCGGGATTCCATTATTATGCAGGGAAGCTCCGTTGGAGCTGGAACGGTGGTGGACAAAGCCATTGTAGCTGAGCACGTCACCATTGGAGCCGGGGTGGAGCTGGGGGTAGGAGAGTATGCCCCAAGTACCTATTCCCCCAAGGTATACCAGTTTGACCTTGTAACTGTTGGTGAAAATTCAACTATACCTGACGGCGTTAAGGTGGGCAGGAACACAGCCATTGCAGGCGAGACAGAGGCAGGCGACTATCCGGAGGGATATCTGGCCAGCGGAAATTACATTATAAAGGCAGGTGGCGTAAAATGAGAGCGATCGGTATCGTATTAGCAGGAGGGAACAGCAAACGGATGCGGGAGCTTTCGAATAAGAGAGCAGTAGCTGCTATGCCTGTTGCAGGGAGCTACCGCAGCATTGATTTTGCACTTAGCAACATGACCAATTCCCATATTCAGAATGTGGCAGTATTTACGCAGTACAATTCCAGGTCACTGAACCTTCACTTAAGCTCCTCCAAATGGTGGGATTTTGGACGAAAGCAGGGGGGACTGTTCGTATTTACTCCCTCCATTACTCCAGAGAACGGGGACTGGTATAGGGGTACGGCAGACGCCTTATATCAGAACCTTACCTTCTTAAAGAACAGCCATGAGCCTTATGTTGTAATTGCGGCAGGCGACGGCGTGTACAAGCTGGACTATAGCAAGGTGCTGGAATACCATATCGAAAAGAAAGCGGACATCACGGTTGTCTGCAAGGATATGGAGGAAGGAACGGATGTTACAAGATTCGGATGCGTAAAGCTGAATGAGGACGGACGGATCATGGATTTTGAGGAGAAGCCTATGGCCTCCGACGCTACAACCATATCCTGTGGAATCTATGTTATTCGAAGAAGACAGCTCATCGAGCTTTTAGAGCGGTGCGCGGCAGAGGATCGCTACGATCTTGTGAATGATATTTTAGTGCGTTATAAGAATCTTAAGAGGATTTATGCATACAAGCTGAGGGGCTATTGGAGCAATATCGCTTCTGTGGATTCCTATTATAAGACCAATATGGATTTCCTGAATAAAGAGGTAAGAGATTACTTCTTTAAGGAGTATCCAGATGTATATACCAAGCTTGATGATCTTCCTCCGGCTAAGTATAATCCGGGAGCGGTTGTGAGGAACAGCCTGATATCCAGCGGCTGCATCTTAAACGGTGTAGTGGAAAATTCCATTCTGTTTAAGAAAGCCTATGTGGGCAATAACTGTGTGATTCGAAATTCTATCATACTGAATGATGTCTATATCGGAGATAATACAGTGATTGAGAACTGTATTGTTGAGAGCAGAGATACCATCCGGGCCAACACGACCCATATCGGATCACCGGAAAACATCAAAATTGTGATAGAAAAGAACGAAAGGTATACATTGTAAGAGCGTTCATAGGCATGGGGGAACGCAGCTGTGAAGGGCTGTGGCGCAGAGGCGGTTTCCCATGAGGGCGCCGGGATAAGGCAGAGGGGGTAAAAGCATGCAGATTACAGATGTGAGAGTGAGACGGGTAGAAAAAGAGGGGAAGATGAAAGCCATCGTTTCCATCACTATGGATAACGAGTTTGTTATCCATGATATAAAGGTGATAGAAGGAGAGAAGGGGCTGTTTATTGCTATGCCAAGCCGCAAGACCGCAGACGGCGAATACCGGGATATTGCTCATCCCATTAACTCCGTCGCCAGGGATATGATTCAGACGGTCATTCTTAACAAATATGAAAGGGAGCTTTTGGAGAATGGAGCCGCGGAGGCTTCTGGTCAGAGGTAAGCCTGGAAGGAAAGAGAAGACAAGTAAGGAGAAGGAGATGCCGCAAAATAGAAATTCACTGGCAAATTGAATAAAAATCCCCCTCTCTAAAATAAGCGCGGTTCTAAAGGGCTATATAGCAATTGGAACCGTGTTTTTTGTGCAGCATTTTCCTCTGGATAGGGGCATAATTCTTAAGAAAAAGAAATGCTCCCTTTCGATATTTTTTCATAAATAGTCAGAGAATAGTCAGTGTAAGTTAAGGCTTTTTCAAAGACTATTAAAAGGAGATATGTTATGATTATTATGTAAATGCTTAGAAATGAACAAAACGTAAAATTTGGAGAAATAATACGCAATGTACCGCATTGTTGGGACATGGTATGCGCAATTTATGTGCTGGGCAATTCGCAACACAGAGTGTTGCTCATGGTTATCAATATTCAGAAAGAAGGAGATTGGGTGAAGGTGAGAAGAATGCTCAAGTGCCTGGCAGCCTGTGCTCTGGCAGCAGCCTTGTGCTTTTGCGGCGGAGCGCTTATCAAGGGCTACTATATGTACCGGGCAGCCATAGAGGAAGTTTGCCTTGAGGACAAGGTTTCTGCCATTCAGGCAAAAGAGAATTACACCGCCTTTGACCAGCTGCCTGAAATATATGTGGACGCAGTGCTGTCGGTAGAGGATCACCGGTTTTACAGCCATCTAGGGATTGATGTGATTGCCATTGCAAGGGCTGCCTTTAACGACATAAGGGCAGGCGCCTTTGTGGAGGGCGGAAGTACAGTGACACAGCAGCTGGCAAAGAATCTGTATTTTACTCAGGAAAAGGAGCTGGAGCGCAAGGTAGCGGAAATGTTTCTGGCCTTTGACCTGGAGCGGTCTTACAGTAAAAATGAAATCCTTGAGCTGTATGTAAATACAATTTATTTTGGAAACGGCTATTACTGTGTGGGGGATGCAAGCCAGGGATATTTCGGAAAAGAGCCTGAAGACATGACAGATTATGAAAGCACCCTTCTGGCGGGCGTGCCCAATGCGCCTTCCTGCTATGCGCCTACAGTCAGCCCCAGGCTGGCGGCCCAGCGCCAGGCTCAGGTGGTAGCCCGTATGGTAAAATGCGGATATTTCACTGAGGAAAGAGCGCATGAGACTTTGGCTGCGGAAATTGACTGGTAGTTGGCTGGTTACGTTTATTTTCTTTACTTTTTATATAGAATCTGATAAAATGATGAGACATAAAAAAGCGTTAGATATGACCACAGGGCATATCTAACGCTTTAAGGCGTGTCTGAGTGAAGGATACTAAAATCAGGAATGAAATGGAAGGCGGATGGGCAGGAATATGGACGGCATCAGGGATATACTAAAGAAGATAGCTGGCTTTGGCGCAGGGAAGCAGGAGATAGAGGAGGATGGAAGGGCAATGTATATTGTAGCAGGTTTGGGAAATCCCACAAAGGAATATGAAAAGACACGTCACAACGTAGGCTTTGAGGTTATAGACGTGCTGGCGGACCGGCTGGGCATCATGGTGGAGGAGAAGAAATTCCGGGGATACTACGGCAGAGGCAGTATTGGCGGTGAGAGGGTGATTCTGCTCAAGCCCCAGACCTTTATGAATCTGAGCGGAGAAAGCGTGAGGGCAGCAGCCGATTTCTATAAGGTGGATCGGGAACATATTATTATTGTGTATGATGATATCAGTCTGGATGTGGGGCAGCTGAGAATACGGACAAAGGGAAGCGCAGGGGGGCATAATGGGATCAAAAATATCATTGAACATCTGGGAACCCAGGAGTTTCCAAGGATTAAAGTGGGTGTAGGAGATAAGCCGAAGAAGATGGATCTGGCGGACTATGTGCTGAGCCGGTTTTCCAAAGAGGATCGGACTGTCATGGAGGGGGCCTTTGAGGAAGCGGCACAGGCTGTGGAGATGATGATTTCACAGGGAGCTGACAAGGCTATGAACCGGTTTAACGGGCATAGGGCATAGCGGGGAGATTAAACGGACATTTTACCAGGAGGCTGAAAGCCAAGGAAGGGCGTGGAAAGGGATGGAAAATCCATTATTGGAGCTACAGGAGTATCATAATCTGGAGGAGGCTCTTAGAAGAGGGCAGGGGCCTCTTCAGGTGACGGGAGCTCTGGATTCCCAGAAGGTGCATCTTATGTACTATCTGGGAAAAGAGCGGGGATATAACTGGAAGCTGGTGGTAACTTATGATGATTCCAGAGCCAAGGAGATTTACGAGGACTTTCGAAGCTTTACCAGGGATGTATGGCTGTATCCGGCGAAGGATCTCCTGTTTTATAGTGCAGATATTCATGGAAATCTTTTGACAAGGCAGAGAATCCAGGTACTGCGTCAGTTGATGGAGAGCCGGGGAGGGGTAGTGGTTACTACCATGGACGGGCTTATGGATCATCTTCTGCCCTTGCAGAGCCTTAAGACTTATGAAATTACCGTGGAGAACGGACAGGTGATTGATCTGGAGGCATGGGGCAGGCGCCTGACCCTTATGGGGTATGAGAGGGTGGCTCAGGTGGATGGCATGGGACAGTATTCCATTCGGGGAGGCATTATAGATGTGTTTCCCCTTACAGAGGATGTGCCTGTACGAATTGAGCTGTGGGATGATGAGGTAGACTCCATCCGTACCTTTGATCTGGAAAGCCAGCGTTCGGTGGAGCAGTTAGAGAGAGCGGTGATTTATCCGGCCACAGAGACAGTTCTTTGCGAGAGCTGGAAGGAAACGGGGATACGAAGGCTTAGGGAGGAAGAAAAGATTTATGAGAAGGCGCTAAGGCAACAGCATAAGCCAGAGGAGGCCCAACGGATTAAGAGTATTATCGGGGAGCTTTGTGATGGTCTGGAGCAGGGTTTGGGAGCAGGGGAGCTGGATGGGTATATCAGGTATTTCTGCCCTGAAACGGTCTCATTCTTGGAATATTTCCCTAAGGAGGAAAGCGTTTTTTTCCTGGATGAGCCAGGAAGGCTGAAGGAAAAGGGGGAAGCGGTAGAGCTTGAATTTCGGGAGAGCATGGTTCACAGGCTGGAGAAGGGCTATCTGCTGCCTGGCCAGACGGAGCTTTTGTATCCTGCATCAGAGGTGCTGGCCAGGATTCAGAAGCCTTCTACGGTGATGATTACGGGGTTAGATCAAAAGCTGGCCGGAATGAAGATAAATCACAAGTTCAGCATTGATGTAAAAAATGTGAATTCCTATCAGAACAGCTTTGAAATGCTGATAAAGGATTTGACCCGCTGGAAGAAGGAAGGCTACCGGGTGATTCTCCTGTCCGCTTCCAGAACAAGGGCAAGCCGTCTGGCAGGTGATTTGAGGGGGTATGATCTGCGGGCCTACTGCCCGGACAGGGTGGAGGGAATGGGCGGCGCCGGCCGGGAAGAAGGCATGCCAGAGGAAAATGGCGCCAATGAACAAGCTGTAAAGCCGGGAGAGATTCTAGTTACCTACGGGAATCTTCACAGAGGCTTTGAATACCCGCTTCTTAAGTTTGTCTTTATTACAGAGGGGGATATGTTCGGTGTAGAGAAGAAGAAAAAACGCCGGAAAAAGACAAATTACCAGGGAAAGGCAATCCAGAGCTTCTCCGAGCTGTCCGTAGGCGATTATGTGGTTCATGAGGAACACGGACTGGGAATCTACAGGGGGATTGAAAAGGTTGAGCGGGATAAGGTTATAAAGGATTATATCAAGGTGGAGTATGGGGACGGAGGAAACCTGTACCTGCCGGCCACCCGTCTGGAGAGCATACAGAAGTATGCGGGGGCTGATGCCAAAAAGCCCAGGCTTAACCGCCTGGGAGGAACGGAGTGGAATAAGACTAAAACCAGAGTGAAGGGCGCTGTTCAGGAGATAGCCAAAGATCTGGTTAAGCTCTATGCAGCCCGTCAGGAGAAGGAGGGCTACCAGTACGGCTCTGACACGGTGTGGCAGAGAGAGTTTGAGGAACTGTTTCCCTATGATGAGACAGAGGATCAGCTGGATGCTATTGAGGCTGTGAAGCAGGATATGGAGAGCAGACGGATTATGGATCGGCTAATCTGCGGGGATGTGGGGTATGGCAAAACAGAAATTGCGTTGAGAGCTGCTTTTAAGGCGGTTCAAGACAGCAAGCAGGTGGTGTATCTGGTGCCTACCACCATACTGGCGCAGCAGCATTACAATACCTTTGTACAGAGAATGAAGGATTTTCCTGTGCGGGTAGATATGCTTTCCCGGTTCTGCACCCCTGCCAGACAGAAGAGAACATTGGAGGATCTGCGCAAGGGGCTGGTGGATATTGTCATTGGTACCCATCGTGTTCTATCTAAAGATTTGCAGTTTAAGGATTTGGGCCTTCTCATTGTAGACGAGGAGCAGAGGTTTGGGGTGGGCCATAAGGAGAAGATTAAGCAGCTGAAGGAAAATGTGGATGTCCTTACTCTGACGGCCACGCCTATTCCCAGAACTCTCCATATGAGCCTTGCGGGAATCCGGGATATGAGTGTATTGGAGGAGCCGCCTGTGGATCGTACGCCCATTCAAACCTATGTAATGGAGTACAATGAGGAGATGGTTCGGGAGGCTATTAACCGGGAGCTGGCAAGAGACGGACAGGTGTATTATGTATATAACAGAGTAACGGACATTGACGAGGTGGCAGGCCGGGTTCAGGCATTGGTGCCTGATGCGGTGGTAACCTTTGCCCATGGGCAGATGAGAGAGCACGAGCTGGAGCGGATTATGGCGGACTTTATCAATGGGGAGATCGATGTGCTGGTATCCACCACCATTATTGAGACTGGACTGGACATTTCCAATGCAAATACCATGATTATTCATGATGCAGACCAGATGGGCTTGTCCCAGCTTTATCAGCTGAGAGGGCGGGTAGGACGCTCTAACCGGACCTCTTATGCATTTCTTATGTATCGAAGGGATAAGCTTTTGAGGGAGGAGGCTGAGAAGCGCCTGCAGGCTATCCGGGAGTTTACGGAGCTGGGGTCAGGTATCAAGATAGCTATGCGGGATTTGGAGATCCGCGGAGCGGGGAATGTTCTTGGAGCCCAGCAGCATGGACACATGGAGGCTGTAGGCTATGATCTTTACTGTAAAATGTTAAATGATGCGGTTCGCGCTCTGAAAGGCGAAGAGGTTGAGAGCGAGTCCTATGACACAGTGGTGGAATGTGATATTGACGCCTATATCCCGGCCTCTTATATTAAAAATGAGTACCAGAAGCTGGATATTTATAAGAGGATTTCTGCCATTGAGACTGGAGATGAGTATATGGATATGCAGGATGAGCTGATGGATCGCTTTGGGGATATTCCCAGGAGTGTAGATAATTTATTAAGCATTGCAGCCTTACGGGCGCTGGCCCACAGGGCTTATGTGACAGAGGTGATCATCAACCGCCAGGAGGTAAGACTTACCATGTACCAGAAGGCAAGGCTTCAGGTAGAGAAGCTGCCGGAGCTTGTAAGCTCCTTTTATGGCGCTTTAAAGCTGATTCAGGGTGAGGCGCCGGCCTTTCTCTATATTGACAGAAGGAATAAGAATCAGGACAGTCTGTGTATGATGGTAAAGGCAAAGGAGATATTGGAAACGCTGGAGAAGCTAAGGAGCTAGAGACAGGAGAATGACAAAGGCCCTATCATGAGGCAGCTTGCCTGCCTGTGATACGGCCTTTACGCTTTATATAAATAAAGCCAATCTTCTAAGAATATTGCTCCTCCTGCTTGATTTCCCAGTGAATCAGGAAGGTCAGGGCAGCCCTTAATGCGATAATGCCGGCTACAATTCCGATTTCCTTCCATTCCCGTACAACTACTGTCCGAAGAATTTCGCTTCCCATCTTGAATTCCAGGCCCATTGCAAGGCCCTTGGCCAGATAGACGCGGGTGTCCGGGGCCTTTCTTACATATTTGACAAAGCCCATAAGGCCGGAGCAGATGATGATTCCCACTCCTATAAACTCAAAAATAATAATGGCGCCATTGGCTACAAGAGACAGCAGGAATTCCATGTGCTCCATATATATACCTCTTTTCTTTACTGGTTTACCGGGACTTGGATAGACTTGACCCTGATGCCGTCCACCTTCCCCAACTCTCCTGCAAAGGAGCTGATTTGATTCTGGGTGCCGTGCATTATAAGGCTGATGACAGATACGCCGTATTCCCTGCAGGGTACTCCCAGGCGGGCGATGATAAGGCTGGACTGCTGGTGAAGCTTATGGTTTATAATTGCTACAGAATTGGGATTGCTTATGATGCAGCTGATGACAGCCAGGCGGTCCTCCATATAATGTATGCCTCCCTGTTTGATGATTAATTTGAAGTTATAATATCACGGGAATCAGGGTAAAGTAAAGATGATAATTTTAAAAATTTAAAAAGAATCTTTGTTCCACAGTCTTTCGTATGCTGTATTCTTCTCGTTCAGCTCTGCTTTTAGGTTGCCAAAGGTGATGGCCGCCGTCCCGTACTTGACCCTTTTTCAGCCCTTAGTTCTTCTGTATCAAATAATTGATGGTGGGCTGGCATTTCTTCATCTGCCCCAAATGGCTTTCCAGCCGTATAAAGAGCAGTTTGCTGTAATATAGAGCATAGAGGGCGGGGTAATTCATACTCCGCTCCTTTTGGTTACCATACTTCTGTACTGGCTGGGGGTCATACCCTTTGTGCGGCGGAACAGCTTGGTAAAATAGCTCAAGTCCAGGATGCCGCAGCGGGCGGCGATCTCCTGGATGGAAGTTGGGGTAGTATTTAAGAGACAGATTGCATGCTCCATCCTCTTTTGAATTACAAAGTCCGTCAGGGTTTGCCCTGTTTCCCGCCTAAAAAGGGAGGACAGGTAGCTTTTGTTTAAGGAAAATATCTCTGCCAGCCGGTCAAGGCTTAAGTCTTCCTGAAGATTTAGGGAGATATAGTTTACCACCTTCTGTACTGCTAGGGAATAGCCTTGAGTGGAATAGCTCCGGACTAAAAGGCTGTACTTGCGCAGCGCCTCATGGGGAAATGCGTCCAGTTGGGAAAGGGTGTTGAGATTTTCCAATTTAAAAGCAAGCTTTCTTGAAAGCTCGTCCAGATAGACAGGATGCACCTTTCCCCTCTGAGCGGCCTTTCGGCACAGAGTATTGAGAATAATTAAAAAATTTTTACGATCCCGGATGGTATCAGGCAGACGCTGCTCCGGGGCGGAGCTAAGGAGGGCATGTATGTTCTCCTTTGCCTTTTCATAATCTCCGTGAGCGATGGCGTCCATCATTGCCTCTTCCGCATCATAGCGTTTTTCAATGCTCTCTGTAACATTTTTATTTTTTCCGGTGCTTTCCTGTGTTTCATAATGGAGAGCGATGTGGTTCGTTTGACTCAGAGAGCTTATAGAAAATCCCTCTTTCCCGTATAGGCGGCTGCACAGGCAGTGAAGGAAGCTGCGCAGGCAGCCTTTGTCATGGATTACCGGGAGAGAGCTGTAATATTGGATCAGAAAGGTGGAATGCTGTTCTGGAATCTGAAGCTGTTCCATCAGCTGCTGGATTTGGTCCCGCTTAGGCGCTTTAAAGGCAAAGGGGCCTGCGAAAAAAACTGTTTTGTGTTCCGTATAGGGAACAGGTATTGAGAGATAATAGCACTGGAACAGGTCGCGGATTATATAGACATGATTCTGCGTGTGAAAATTTTCATCGAGTTCGGGAAAGGTAGCCGCCAGACAGTCCTGTTTTTTCAATAAAGTAGAGCGCAGCCCAAGGTCATATTGATCCATCCATGTATAGGGTGCATCTGTAAAATAAGTGTGGATGCGCATTTCTTCAAAAAAGCTTATAGTAAAATCTAAAAGGCTATGTGTTGTCATCAGCCTGTAGCCCCCTCTGTGCTGATAATTAGTATAATATTTACTTTAAATAGTATAATATATATTTTAAATACAAACAATATAAAAATATTAACAATTAAAATAAATATTAATCTAACACTGGATAATATAAACGTATATACTGTTTACACAAACAGCTAGTGGCTGATTCAGAAGGAGGAGTTTACAATGGTTAGAAATACAGGCCCCACAAGGCCATTTGGCATGATGGACCGTCTGGGGTATATGTTTGGAGACTTTGGAAATGATTTCACTTTTCTTTTGTCATCTATGTTTCTTATGAAATTTTATACAGATGTAATGGATGTTGCCGCAGGCCTGGTAGGGGCTATGATGATGCTGGCCAGAGTTGTGGATGCCTTTACAGATGTGGCTATGGGACAGATCTGTGACCGAAGCAGGCCGGGTAAAAAGGGAAAGTTTGCGCCCTGGCTTCGAAGAATGTGCGGCCCGGTGGCTCTTGCCTCCTTCCTTATGTATGCGGTATGGTTTAAGAATATGCCTATGGGCTTTAAGATCTTCTGGATGCTCTTTACCTATCTGCTTTGGGGAAGCATCTTTTATACAAGCATTAATATTCCCTATGGCTCCATGGCTTCTGCAATTACGGCAGAGCCTAACCAGAGAGCCTCCTTATCCAGCTTCCGTACCGTAGGCGCAACGTTGGCAAGTACCGTAATTGGTGTAGTTCTGCCCTTAGTAGTTTACTATGAGGACGCAAACGGAAATACAGTTCTTTCCGGCGAAAAAATGGCTGCTGCTGCTTTGGCATGCTCCATTGGCGCTGTTATCTGCTATCTTCTGTGTTATGTCATGACAACGGAACGTGTAAAGATGGAGAAGGTATCTGAGAAATTTTCCTTTAAGAAGCTTCTCAAGGTTCTGATAGGAAACAGAGCCCTGATTGGAATTGTTGTGGCTGCTCTCCTTCTGCTTCTGGCGCAGCTTACACTTAGCGGTATGGGAAATTTTATATACCCTAATTATTTTGGCAATCGGGAGGCCATGTCAGTAGCTACCATGCTTTCCAGTCTTATAACAATTCTGCTTTCTACTGTGATCGTAAGGCTGGCCTCTGCATACGGCAAGAGGGAGCTGTCCACCATGGGAGCCCTTGTGGGAGCCGGAGCTATGCTGCTTGCGTTCTTTCTCCATACGAAAAATGTGTGGGTGTTTGTTGGGCTTTACATGGCAGCCACCCTGGGTTTCGCGTTTTTTAATTTGCTATGCTGGAGTATGATTACAGATGTAATTGATGATGATGAGATACGTACAGGGACAAGATCCGATGGAACGATCTATGCAGTGTATTCATTTGCCAGAAAGCTGGGACAGGCGGCTTCCGCCGGTCTTACAGGAGGGCTTCTTAGCCTAGCCGGCTATACGGCAGCAACCGCCTTTGACACAAGTGTGGTGAACGGAATTTATAATATTACCTGTCTTGTACCGGCGGCAGGCTTTCTGCTTCTGGCTCTGGGGCTTAGGTTCTTATATCCCCTGAATAAAAATACGGTTGAGAAAAACGCTCAGATATTGAAGGAAAAGAGAGGAGAATAAAGATATGCTATACCCTGTTTTAACACCATCAAGATTATTAAGCGATTTAAGCGGCGTCTGGGATTTTAAGCTGGATGACGGCACAGGCTTTTCAGATGAATGGTTTAAACGTCCCCTTAAGGCGCCAATGACTATGCCGGTGCCTGCTTCCTACAATGATCTAAAGGAAGGACTGGATTTTAGAGACCATTATGGCTGGGTTTTCTACCAGAGACAGATATCCCTGCCTGAGTTTTTAAAAAGCCAGCGCATTGTGCTGCGCTTTGGGGCCGTAACCCATGAGGCAAAGGTATATTTAAACGGCAGCCTGATCTGCGAACACAAGGGTGGCTTTCTTCCCTTTGAAGCAGAGCTGACCAATATTCTGAAAGAGGGAGATAACCTGCTGACGGTTGCGGTGAACAATATCATTGATTATACGACCCTGCCTGTAGGCGGAAAGAGCAATATGCTGTCTGGGATTGCAGGTATTGGAGGCGGTAATGAAAATGGAAAGCCCCAGAACAACCCCAATTTTGACTTTTTTAATTACTGCGGCATCACAAGACCGGTAAAAATCTACACAACTCCAAAGCGTTATATAAAGGACATTAGTTTGACGGCTCAGGTAAAGGGAAAGGATGCAAAGCTTTCCTACCATATTGAGACAGAGGGAGAGGGAAAATGTCTGGTAGAGATTTTTGACCGTGATAGCAGGCTGGCAGCCAGGGCAGAGGGGCAGGAGGGAATTCTAACCATAAGGGATGTAACGCTGTGGCAGCCCCTTAAGGCCTATCTCTATAATGTAAGAGTAACCTTTGGAGAGGATGTATATACCCTTCCCTATGGCGTAAGGACGGTACGGGTAGAAGGGACGCGGTTCCTGATTAATGAGAAGCCCTTTTACTTTAAGGGCTACGGCAAGCATGAGGACACCTTTCCTGGGGGAAGAGGCATCAATCTCCCTATGAACACAAAGGATATATCCATTATGAAATGGCAGAAAGCAAACAGTTTCCGAACCAGCCATTACCCCTACAGTGAGGAAATGATGCGTCTGTGCGATGAAGAGGGAATCGTGGTAATTGACGAGACCACGGCAGTGGGAGTGAACCTGGAATTTGGGGGAGGCGCTAACTTCAACGGACAGAAGATAAAAACCTTTGATAAGGAGCATGGAGTTAAGACGCAAGAGCATCATAAGGAGGTTATCCGTGATTTGATTGCAAGGGATAAGAACCATGCCTGCGTAGTGATGTGGAGCATTGCCAATGAGCCGGATTCCTACTCTGAGGGGGCATATGAGTATTTTGCGCCCCTCTATGAGCTGGCCCGCAACCTGGACCCCCAGAAACGTCCCTGTACCTTGGTGAGCGTACAGATGGGAGGCGGACCGGAGACAGATTGTTCTTCCAAACTCAGCGATGTAATCTGTTTAAACCGTTATTATGGATGGTATTTTGGCGGACCGGATTTGGAAGAGCCGGAAAAAGCCCTGCGCAGAGAACTGGACGCATGGCGCAAAATAGGAAAGCCGGTGGTCTTTACTGAGTACGGAGCTGATACAGTAATGGGGCTCCATGATACCACTCCGGTTATGTATACAGAGGAATTTCAAGTAGAATATTACAAAATGAACAACAGGGTATTTGATGCGTATGATTTTGTAGTAGGGGAGCAGGCCTGGAACTTTGCTGATTTTGCAACCAGCCAGAGTCTTCTGCGAGTTCAGGGCAATAAGAAGGGCTTATTTACCAGGGACAGAAAGCCCAAGCTGGCCGCTCATTACTTTAAAGAGAGATGGAGCCATATTCCAGATTTTGACTATAAGAAATAGCATGGTTTTATATAGAGGCTTAAAGCTCAGGCTGTAAGCAGCTAATTAAAAATATGTATTAGCATAAAGGTATAAATTCCTCCATACTACAGATACTATTTCCAGAAACGGATAGTACAGTTAATGGAGGAATTTTGTTATGAAAGCTACAGGAATAGTAAGAAGAATTGATGACCTGGGGCGTGTGGTTATTCCGAAGGAAATCCGCCGTACCTTAAGGCTCAGGGAAGGTACTCCCTTAGAGATATTTACCGATAGAGAGGGAGAAATTATTCTTAAGAAATATTCACCCATGATGGAGCTTACCGTTTTTGCGGTTCAGTATGCAGAAGCCATGGCTCAGTCTACCGGGCTGCTGGTATGCATAACAGACAGAGATCAGGTGATTGCGGTGGCAGGAGGGGCAAAGAAGGATTTGCTTCAGCGCAATATCAGCCGCCAGTTAGAGATTGCCATTAATGAGAGAATGACCGTGTTGGCAGGAAAGGATGATAAAATGTTTATACAACTGGTGGACGAGGAGCTGGAGGGGATTACGGCTCAGGTCGTAGCTCCTATCATCTGCGAGGGCGATGCTATCGGCGCGGTAGCTCTCATGAGCCGGGAAGCAAGGGCTAAGTTCGGAGATATGGAAATGAAGCTGGCCTCCACTGCCGCCGGGTTTCTGGGCAGGCAGATGGAGGGTTAATAAGAGAAGGCCATTACAGGTGATGACAGGAGATTAAAGTGCGTTGTCCTTATGACGGGGGACAGCGCGCTTTATTTGTCTTATGGCAAAAATAAGCTTCAAATTATGGCTCTGAATCCTCAAAATGAAATCATTGATTGAAACAATATTTCATAATACAATGACTATATTGACTATTTTATTTCTAAAAATATAATGAAGATAGTACGAGGTGGAAGATGAAAAATGTAATGGTAAGGCTTCAAGAGTACATGCCCCAGGCTAATGGGGCGGAACGGAATCTGGTGCGGTTTTTGTTGGAATACCCTGAAGAGGCAGGAGAACTGAGTATCCATGCCCTGGCAGAGAAAGCATATACCTCAGCCTCCACTGTTATACGGTTTTGTAAAAAGCTTGGATTTGGTGGATACAGGGAGTTTCTGGCATCGCTTAATTATGAAAATGCTATTCGCAGTGAGAACCGGAAAGATATTTCCGCAGAAATTCAAAAGGAGGACAGTTTGGAGGATATTGTGGATAAGGTAACTTACCGGAGCATCCAGGCTATGGAGGATACCAGGAAGCTGGTTGATGTAGAGGTGCTGAGGCAGGTGGTGAAGGTTCTGGAACGTTCCAGAAATATTGGCCTGTTTGGCATTGGTTCCTCTCTGCTGGCGGCCAGGGATATGTATTTGAAGCTGCTGCGTCTAAACAAACCCAGTACCTGCAATAATGATTGGCATCTCCAGCTGGTGTGTGCCAGGAATATGACGGCTGATGATGCAGCCATTATTATCAGCTATTCAGGCATTACCTCAGAGATGATTACCTGTGCTAGAGTTCTGAAGGAGAGGGATGTACCAATTATTGCTATAACGCGGTTTACAGAGACAGCTCTGACGGCTTTGGCAGATTACAGGCTTTATGTGTCATCCAAGGAGCTGCTTATCCGCACAGCGGCCACATCGTCCAGAATTTCACAATTAAACATGATTGACATACTTTTTACAGCTTATGTAAAGAGTAATTATGAGCGCGATATGGAGCAGCTTAGAAGAAACCTTATAAGTAAAGATGCCAGGCTATAATGGGCCAGAATTACAAAGACCCACTATGGAGAGCAAAGGAGGTCAATATGAGAATTGAAACCTATAACCAAACATATGAAAGAGAGGTGGTAAAGCTCTGGAATGAGACGCTGCCGGCAGACCCAATTACCGTACATAAATTCAGGCAGCAGGCCTTGCTGGATGACAACTTTGATTCAGAGCTTTGCTATGCAGCTTTTGAGGGGGAGAAGCTCACTGGATTTCTTCTGGCAACCAAGAGAAAATTTCCCTATTTGGAGCGGGGAACTGAACCGGACAGAGGCTGGATAAACGTGATGTTTGTGGCGGAGGAGTACAGGCGCAGAGGTATTGGAACAGAACTTGTGAACCGGGCAGAGACAGACTTAAGAAACAGGGGGGCAAAGAACGTTACCCTGGCGGCCTACAGTCCAAGCTATTTCTTTCCTGGTGTGGATGTGGAGAACTACAGGGACAGCGCAGCCTTCTTTCAGTCTAAAGGGTATAAGGGAGGAAACATCAGCTATTCTATGTGTAAGGATCTTCACGGCTACCAGCTTTCCTTGGAGGCAAAGGAACGGCTTAAAAAGGTCAATGAGGCGGGCTTTCGTTTTCAAATGTTTGATTACAGCTATGCGGTGGAACTCCTTAATTTTGCAAGGGATGAGTTTGGAGGCGGCTGGAAGCGCAACTGTATGCTGACCATGCAGCGTGACCGGGCGGAGGACTGTATTCTCCTGGCTCTGGATCAGGAAAATAAAATCTGCGGTTTTTGTACCCGGATGATCGATGAGAATCCCATGCGGTTCGGACCCATCGGCACGGCTGAGCGGTTGAGAAATAAGGGAGTGGGGAGCGTTCTCTTTGATTTGGCACAGCTGGAGATGACCAAAAGAGGAATTTACCATCTGTATTTTGTATCCACCGATGAGCCGGGGCGCAGGTTCTATGAACGCCATGGAGTTCATGTATTCCGTACTTTTAAGGATTACAGAAAGGATATTTAATTGAGAAAAAATGAAAGGAAGGTAATGGATATGGGTATTGCAAAACGTGTAGTCAGCGTCGGCGCTCATTCACTGGATGCGGAGCTTATGGGAGGGCCATTGATATTAAAATATGCAAAAGCCGGAAGCCACTGTACCTTAGTCCATGTGACCCAGGGACGACTGGAGGATTCCCATGCAACGGAGGAGGCCAAGACTGCCTACCTCAAAGCCCTCCTGGATCAGAACCAGAGAGCAGCCAGAGTGTTGGGAGGAGATACTATATGGCTGGGGTATGTATCCTCTAATATGCCTTCTCTGGAGGAATTTGCAGCAAAGCTGGCCGGATATTTTGCAGAGGAGAAGGTGGAGCTGGTTATTACCCACTGGAGAGGATCTATGCATCCCAGACATATCAATACACATGATGCCGTGACCCTGGCTGTGAAGAATTTAAGAAAGGGAGGAAATCCCATCCGGCTGATATACGGAGAGACCTTTGAAGATTTGCAGGGCTTTATTCCTCAGGCATATTTCAGTCTTACGGACGAGGAGGCTGACCAGTGGTTTAAGGCACTGAAAGAGTATCAGGTATTTAGGGGGGAGATAAATGATTTCCCTTATATCCCATATTACACCGTCAATATGAAGGTGAGGGAAATTGAGTCGGGAAATACCATGAAAACAGTAGGATATATGTATGCCAGTCAGATAGAGGACAGATTATGGTAAGATTAAGGGAAGGTGAGAAAGCGGTTTTGTCAGAACTTAAGACAGAGAGCAGGAATCCCAAGACCCTGGAGCTGGACAAGATGAGCGTCCGGGAGCTGCTGACTGTGATGAATGAGGAGGACAGAAACGTCTATAAGGCTGTGAAGGAGGTTATACCTGAGATTGAAAAGACTGTTCATGCAGTTGTGGATGCTCTTGGCAGGGGGGGACGGTTGATCTACACAGGAGCGGGAACCAGCGGACGGCTGGGAATTCTGGATGCAGTGGAATGTGTGCCTACCTTTTCTACGATGGACGAGGTTAAGGGGATCATAGCAGGAGGTGAGCAAGCATTTGTAAGGGCAAAAGAAGGGGCTGAGGATTCCAGAGAGGATGGGGCCGGGGACTTGGAGGCTATCAATGTTTGTGAAAGGGATGTGGTGGTAGCCCTTTCTGCATCGGGAAGAACTCCTTACTGTCTCGGCGCTCTGGAGTACGCAAGGAAAAATGGAGCCTGCTGTGTAGGTCTTTCCTGCAACCGGCCTGCAGTGCTGTCGGCATACTCTGACATTGCAATTGAGGTGGATGCAGGGCCGGAGATTCTTACCGGCTCCACCAGACTGAAAGCCGGAACTGCGGAGAAATTGATACTGAATATGATATCTACTGCGGCTATGGTTGGTATCGGTAAGGTATACAAGAACCTGATGGTGGATATGAAGGCGACTAACTTAAAGTTGGAGGACAGAACCAGAAGGATTGTACAGATGGCTTGCGAATGCACGGAAGAAACAGCGGAGAAAGCCCTTACCAAGGCAAAGGGGGATATAAAGGCAGCTATTGTTATGATAGAGACTGGGATTTCCCTGGAGGAAGCAGAGCGACGGCTGAGCTTGAACAATGGCTTTGTAAGAAGGTGCTTGCAGACATGGAAGGCGGAGGATTTTAATTAATAACGGGAGGGATAAGGGATGGCAGACTTATATGTAAGAATTGATGACCGGTTAATTCACGGGCAGACCATTGTAGCATGGTGCCCTGCACTGGGGATTAAAGAGATTGTGGCAATTGATGATGTGAGCGCGAAAAATCCTATGCTTAAGAACATTATGTCAATGGGAGTTCCGTCTGTGTATAGAACTCATATCGTTTCTATAGAGGAGGCAAGGGAGGTCTTAAGCAGACCTGGCAGCGGGAACCGTCTGGTAATTATAAAGAGACCGGATCGGCTTTTGGATATTGAGGATGAGATAAGGGACACTAAGGCTATTATACTGGGAAATCTGGCAAAGCAGGCAGATGCCGTCCATAAGCTGGATGGGGCTACAGGTATCTTTTACTTAAGCGACAGTGATGTGGAGACTTTGAACCATTTTGCGGATAAGGGTATCCAGGTGTTTTTTCATCAGCTGCCTACATCATTGAAAACTACCTGGGAAGCCTTTAAAAAAACAATCTAGAAATCTTGTGCTGAGTGTGTCAGGTTGAACCGTTGTCAGGTGTGAATGAAAGGAGAGTATGATATGAGCATAATTCAAATAATCGCCGTAGCATTATTTATTTATCTGGGCTCCATTGGCTCCATTGTAGGAAATACAATTGGATGGTATACTTTGGGCAGACCTCTGGTGGCTGCCTTTATGGTTGGTCTCATTATAGGGGATGTACAGACAGCTATGCTCGTAGGCATTCCACTGCAGATTATGTACATGGGAAATGTTACCCCAGGTGGAGCCGTAGCCTGGGATTTATCCTACGCCACTTATATTGGAGCCGCAGGCGCGCTAGTGTTTGGAAAGGGACTGGAGGCAGCTGAGACCATCGGTCTTGCCGTTGTGTTTGCCGGAATCGGAGGACTGGTAGGGCAGATGGTGTGGAATCTGTCCTACGCTTTAAACCTTCCCTTAAACCGTATTGCCAGCCGCTACGCGCAAGAGGGTGAGACCAGGAAAATGTATATCCCCAATCTGGTTTTGGGGCAGCTAATTGGTTTTGCCTGCCGTTTTATACCGGCGGTGATTCTGCTTTCATCCATGACAGCCGCCTCCGCACAGGGAGATTTCGCGTCGATGATTCCCGGATGGCTGACTACCCTTCTTGGAACCTTTGGCGGTATGATGGCTGCTTTGGGAATGGGAATTATTCTTTCCTTCCTGTTAAAGAAGCAGTGGCAGATTTGCATTTTCCTGCTGGGCTTTGTGTTGGTGACTTATTTTAGTCTGAATACAATGGCAGTTGCAGTGATTGCAGCTCTTTTGGCAGTTATCTATTACGTATATCAGATAGAGCAGAAGGAGGGACAGATATGAGCAAAACATTAAGTAAGAAGACATTAAACAGGGCGTTTTGGAGCTGGTTTTTCTGGAATGGCTGTTCTCAGCAGGCAGAGAGTATGTTGGGAATGGCATTCGGACAGTCTATAGCTCCTGTTGTGGAAGAGCTTTATGATACCAAGGAGGAGAAGGCTGAGGCCCTGTCCCGGCACATAACCCTTTTTAACACGGAGGCCCAGGTAGGTTCTATCTGCAATGGCATTATATGCGGCATGGAGGAGGCTAATGCCAATGGAAAATGTACTCCTGAGGTCATAAGCAGTGTGAAGGTAGCGCTCATCGGCCCTACCTCGGCTATTGGTGACTCCTTATGGGTGGCTACGATCCTTCCCATTCTGCTGACTATCTGTCTGTCTATTTCCCAGGGGGTGGAGGCCTCCATGGCGTGGACGGGAGCTCTGCTGTACCTTCTGGCATATCCGGTTCTCACATGTATCCTATCCAGAAAGCTGTTTTATTTTGGCTACAGGTCCGGATTAGAAGGAATGTCCAGCTTTATGGCCACGGGAAAGATGGACATACTTACCAATTCCATGAACTTTCTGGGGCTTCTGGTAGTGGGAGCTCTTACGGCTTCCTTTGTAAGTTGCTCCATACCCCTTCAGATTGTAAAGGATGTTTTTGACCCGGCTACAGGGGAGACTCTGGCAGGCCAAGTTATTTTTGATGCAGATACAGTGATTAATAATATTTTCCCCAGGCTTCTTCCGCTTCTTCTGACTCTTGGCGTATACTATCTTTATGCTAAGAAGAAGTGGTCCCCGCTTAAGCTGATGGGGCTCATTCTGGCTCTGGCAGCTATGCTGACAGCTATGGGGACATTTACCGGCTTTTACGGATAAATATGACTGCTCATAAAGGAGGTTTTTAAGTGACAGGAATCGTAGTAGCCGGACACGGCTCTTATGCAGACGGTATTTTAAGCGCCATCGAACTGGTGGCAGGAAAGCCCCAGGAGATAAAAGGGGTGAATTTCACAAAGGGACAGGGCGTGGAGGAGCTCAGGGAGAATTTAAAATGGGCCATTACCTGCCTGGAGGCTCAGGAGATTCTGATTATGGTTGACATCTTGGGCGGTTCTCCCTTCAATGTGGCAGTTCAGCTAATGGCAGAGGGGGTGGGAAAAAGGATGAGGCTGGTGGCGGGTGTTAATATGGCAGCTGTCGTCCAGGCTATGTACGGACGGGAGCTGTATTCCTTTGATGAACTGGTTCCTCTGGTTGTGCGGGAGGGGAAAGAGGGGATTTTAGAGGTGCCGGAGCTTACCGCTTAAGAGGAACGTTATAAATACAGAAAAAGCAGAATTCTCCTGTAATGAAAATTCTGCTTTTTCGTTTACTGTCCATTTGCTGCAGGCCTGTTCTGCCTGACCAGCCATTCATTAAAGTAAGGTCTGATAACGCTGAAGGGAGCAGGGCCGAGATCCAGGAGAAAGCGGTTAAACTCCATGTCGGAATAGCTGGAGCCTAGGGCTTTTTTGGCGTCCTTCTGCATATTCAGAATTTCAAGATAACCCACATAGTATTCCAGGTAGTTGGCCGGGTTCTCTACAATATCGTAGTAGATGGTAGAGATAACCGAGTCGTCGCTTATGCGGAAGTAGTGGTTTAAATACTCCGCCATCTGCTTCAAATCCCAGCCTTCATAGTGGATCGAGATATCCAGCATGGCATAAAGGGAAAGGGTGAAGGCAGCATTGTGCTTTAAAAGCTGACTCAAATTCTTATCCAGGCCGTTATCCAGACCATAGGAGTAGTATTCCACATAGGTAGCCCAGCCCTCGGAGTAGCTGTTGAAGCTGAGGAGCTTTCGGATGTTAGCTGTATTTTGGCTGTTGAAATAGAGGGTCTGGTACATGTGGCCTGGATAGCCCTCATGGGCCAGGGTGGAGTACAGATTTTTATTTGTGCTGGTAATGCCGTTGTTGATGTAGATGGAATTATCCTGAGGCCGGTCAATGGGGACAGTGAGGTAAAAGGCCGGGCTTAAGATGCTTTCCAGGGCTTTTGGTACACGTTTTATATTACATTCATACCCATCAATGGAAGGGAAATCCTTCTGGCACTGGCTTTTTAAATTTTCCAGAATCTGATGGGGCTCCGTGAGGGCGAAGGAGTAGGAGTACATCTGCTTTGCCAGCTCCGGATTTTTTGCCAGCAGCTTATCCATGGAAGTGAGATCGTCCAGCATCTGAGCGTTGATGGCTGCTTTTAAGGATGGGATATCCTGAAAGGAAGTTCCTGTGTAGGAGTTTACAAGATATTCATAATATTTCTTACCCTCCGGGTAGTGATAAAGTCCCTTATCGTTGAGGCCAGTACCCTTTAGGGAGGTGAGGCTTTCAATTAAGCTTTTGTAGGCAGGGACGAAATGCCCGTCGATGGCAGCCAGATTTTTAGCTATGTAGGCGTCCTTCTCCTCCTGGGTCAACCCTTCTACCTGATTGAGCCGTTCTGCAAAGGTTTCAGCCATAAAGCTGTGGTTGGCGTCGATGAGATAGGCGTTGCAGGACTTGATAATCCGGTCAAGGCTGATATCGCACAGCCCCAGTCCGGCATCAGACCGTTCCTTCTCATAGGCTGCAATGGAAGCATAGTAGGTGTCAATAGAGGTGAGGAGGGAGAGGTAATCCTCTATGTCTTGTCTGGTATAGAAGGCATACTCGGAGAGAAGGATGGGAAGCTGTGCCTGTATCCCCAGGGAGGAGGACAGGGGCTGGTCGTAAAGCTCCATTCCTTCGCTGGAAATCATTGTATTGAGATAGGAGGACAAAATTGTATGTGTAAGGAGCTGATCCTCCCGCAGAAGCCGTTTGTCAATGGCATCCAGCTGTACCTTGACAGCTTTTGCGTCCTTGACGGCATTTTTGGCATCCTCCACGGTATAGGAGCCTAAAGTTCTGTCATAGTCCGTGATTCCCAAGGCAGAAGGGTCCGCCAGAGTATAGTGAAGAGTGATGAGGGAATTATCCACTTCGCTGAGGAAGAGCTCCTCCATCCTCTTGTCAAAGTCTTGCTGAACCTTTAGGGTGTTTTCCCTATAGCTTTCATAGGCAGCAGCTTCAGTCTGGGCAGAGGTTTCAGACCTTGGTAAGAGCTTCGGCAGCTGCCCCGTACCTTTACAGCCGGTGAGAAGGCCTGCAATCAGAAGCAGGCTTAATATAATTGATAGGCAGGTCTGTTTCCGTTGTCTCATTTTTACATCAATCCTCCGTTGCGCTTTGCCGGTTATGCTGACATAGTATCAGTATATGATGGAAAAAGGGAGGATATGAGCTGGCGTATGGCAGAAATGCCCGATTCTTGGAAAAAACAGGGCCCATGTCTTGACGAACATCTGGGAAACGCTTATACTTAAGGTTACGAAACCAGCCAGGGTAAAGGGCTTTCAGAGCTTTGCTGGGCCGCTGCCCGGAAAGAAAACGAGGGAAATGAAAGATGTGTCAGGATTGTAAAAAACCATATTATATTACCACGGCGATTGCTTATGCGTCGGGAAAGCCTCATATTGGCAATACCTACGAAATTATACTGGCGGACAGCGTTGCCAGATATAAGAGGGCTCAGGGCCGGGAGGTGTTTTTCCAGACAGGAACAGATGAGCATGGACAGAAAATTGAGGAAAAGGCAGCGGCTGCCGGTGTAACCCCCAGGGAATTTGTGGACGGGGCTGCCGCCGAGATTCAGAGGATCTGGGATTTGATGAATACCTCCTATGATAAATTTATCCGCACTACAGAGCCGGATCATGAGGCCCAGGTACAGCGGATTTTTAAAAAGCTTTATGACCAGGGGGACATTTACAAAGGACATTATGAGGGGCTTTACTGTACGCCCTGCGAGTCCTTTTTTACAGAATCCCAGCTGGTGGACGGCAAATGCCCGGACTGTGGGCGGGAGGTGAAGCCTGCCAGGGAGGAGGCCTATTTCTTCCGCATGAGCAAATATGCTCAAAGGCTCATTGACCATATCAACGCACACCCGGAGTTTATCCAGCCTGTGTCCAGAAAGAATGAGATGATGAACAATTTCCTCCTTCCGGGCCTTCAGGATCTGTGTGTGTCCAGGACAACCTTTTCATGGGGAATTCCTGTATCCTTTGATCCCAAGCATGTTATTTATGTGTGGCTGGATGCTTTGACCAACTATATTACCGGTATCGGCTATGATTGTGATGGTCAATGCGCCGAGGGATTCAATAGGCTCTGGCCTGCGGATCTTCATCTGATCGGTAAGGATATTATCCGCTTCCATACGCTTTACTGGCCGATCTTTTTGATGGCTCTGGACATGCCCCTTCCAAAGCAGATCTTTGGACATCCCTGGCTTCTTCAGGGTGACGGCAAGATGAGCAAGTCTAAGGGAAATGTGCTTTATGCGGATACGTTGGTAGATTTCTTTGGGGTAGATGCAGTTCGCTATTTTGTGCTTCATGAGATGCCCTTTGATAATGACGGGGTTATCTCCTGGGAGCTGATGGTGGAGCGTATGAATTCAGATCTGGCCAATATTCTTGGGAATCTGGTGAATAGAACCATTTCCATGAGCAATAAATACTTTGGCGGTTTAGTGGCCGATAAGGGCGCCGCAGAGCCGGTAGACGAGGAACTTAAGACGGTGGTTATGGAGGAAGCGGCAAGGGTCGATTCCAAGATGGAGCAGCTTCGTGTAGCCGACGCAATCTCGGAAATCTTCAACATTTTCAGAAGATGTAATAAATACATTGACGAGACGGCTCCATGGATTCTGGCCAAGGACGAGTCTGCGAAAGACAGGCTGTCAACAGTGCTTTACAACCTGACCGAATCCATTGTAATCGGCGCCTCTCTTCTTGCCAGCTTTATGCCTGAAACTGCAGAGAAGATCCTGACCCAGCTGAATACAGATAAGCGTGAGCTAAGTCAGATGAACCGGTTTGGCTTATATCCCTCAGACAGTAAAGTAACGGATAAGCCGGAGATCCTTTTTGCCCGTATGGATGTGAAAGAGGTGCTGGAAAGGGTTGAGGCAATGCATATGGAAGAGGACGTACAAACAGGTCAAGAGGGAGAAGGTGCTGAGGACGAACGTGTAATTGATATTGAGACAAAGCCGGAAATCACCTATGATGATTTTGCAAAGCTTCAGTTCCAGGTAGGAGAGATCGTCAGATGTGAGGAAGTGCCAAAGTCCAAGAAGCTATTGTGCTCCCAGGTAAGGATTGGAAGCCAGACGCGGCAAATTCTAAGCGGCATTAAGGCATATTATTCTGCTGAAGAGATGGTTGGCAAGAAGGTGATGGTTGTGACGAATCTGAAGCCTGCCAGGCTGGCCGGAATGCTGTCTGAGGGAATGCTGCTTTGTGCGGAGGATGCAAAAGGAAATCTGGCGTTGCTGACGCCGGAGAAGGATATGCCTGCCGGAGCCGAGATTTGTTAAGTGAAAGAAGAACAGCGCTTAAATTGATTTAGTAGTGTATAATGGGAGCAGCCGGAGGCAGGTTTGCTCCCTTTTTAGAGCTGTCTGGCTTTTTAAAGCCGGAGTGAATGCGGGCTGCATGGGCATAAGGGCGGTTCGGTGGAGAAATTGATAAAAGCTGCTCTCATATGGAATTTTCTGTAATAAATGGGTGTACAAAGCCGGTTTTCTATCAAAAAAGAGGAGAAAGTGGGAGAAACTTGCATTTTTTTCCATTTTGGAGTATGATGGAGAAATATGAAAGTACCAGAGGCATTATAGGGCCTGTTTTAAGAGGAATGGAGTATGGACAGAAGAAAAAGCAGCCACAAGTCATATGGAAGCTACACGATGGCCCATGGACTTACAGGAAACCAGCTAAAGCTCATTGGCATGGCGGCGATTCTCATGGATAATATAGGGGCTGTGGTGATTCAGGGAGGAATTCTCCACAGCACGAACCGGGCTATGTACGAGACCATTATCGCTACGTCTTCGGGGCATATGTGGGTGGTGGCAGGACAGGTCTGCCGTTACTGCGGCCGTCTGGCATTCCCTATCTTTGCGTTTCTGGTGGCGGAGGAATTTGTACGGGCAAGGAACCGGTGGGGTTATACTATGCGGATGCTTGCTTTTGCTGTGATTTCTGAGATTCCTTTTGATCTGGCAGTTTATCATACGCCCTTCTATTTCCATTATCAGAATATGCTTTTTACTTTGTTTTTGGGCATGATGGTAATGATGGTGATGGAGCATACCAGAAATACGGCTGCCAGAGGGGCGGCTCTGGTTGCCGGCTGTGTTTTATCCTGGGCTATCCAGGCAGATTACAATGTGGTGGGGATACTTCTCATTGTGACTATGTATTGGTTCCGTCACAATGATATTGCCCAGCTTGCGGGGGGAATTGTACTCTGTGCGGTGGAGAGCGTCAGCTATTACTGTATATCGGCTTTGGCCTATGTGCCCATTGTGCTGTACAATGGAAGGCGCGGAGCTATGCAGTTAAAATATTTATTCTATGTGTTTTACCCGGCGCATTTGATTTTGCTTTATGGGATTGTGCGCCTGGGAATTGGGACTGGTTCATAGCCCTTAAAAGAGAGCCATAGATGGCTAAAGGAGTTTAAGACTGATGATATTTGATACTCATGCGCATTATGATGACGAAGCCTTTGACGAAGACAGAGAGGCTCTTTTAGATAGTATAAAGGCGGCCGGAGTTGCTGCTGTGATGAATGTGGCGGCCAGCCTTGAAAGCTGCAGGACGACTCTCAGGCTGGCGGAAGGCCGTGAGTGGATATATGGGGCTGTGGGCGTCCATCCCAGCGAGACGGAAACGCTTTCCGAAGAAGGAATGGCTTGGCTTAAGGTTCAGTGCAGCCACAGGAAGGTAAAGGCTGTGGGTGAGATAGGCCTGGATTACTATTGGAAGGAGCCGGAGACCGGCATTCAGAAGAAGTGGTTTGTTGGTCAGCTGGATTTGGCCAGAGAGGCGGGACTGCCTGTGATTATCCACAGCCGGGACGCCGCCAGGGATACCCTGGATATTATGAAGGAGGAGAAGGCTGGGGACATGGGAGGTGTGATTCACTGTTTTTCCTATGGAAAGGAGATGGCAAGGGAGTATCTGAATATGGGGTTCTATCTGGGAATCGGAGGGGTAGTAACCTTTCATAACGCCAGGAAGCTGAGGGAGGTGGTGGAGTATGCGCCATTGGAATCCATGGTTCTGGAGACTGATTGTCCCTACCTGGCGCCTGTGCCTAACAGAGGAAAGAGGAATTCTTCTTTGAATCTCACTTATGTAGCGGATGCGATCAGCCAGATCAAGGGAGTGGATCGGGATACGGTGATAAGGGTTACATGGGAGAATGGGCTTAAGCTATATGGACTGCAGGAGCTGAGATAAGGAAACAGAGCGCGCTTAGTGAGGCTGTTGAAAAAGGGGCCTTTACCAACCTGCTCCATAATAGAACACGGTTCCTGTGGCTGTAAAGGCAGCTGGAATCGTGTTTTTTCTTTAGAGGGGATGATGTTTGCTTAATCTGCTATCGCATTTACCCGTTGGAATAACTCTTGTATTTTATCTTCCGGAAAATCTACTGAATATAGAGCCTTTGATGCTATGGGGCGTTCATTAATTAATTGACTTTTTTATCTGAATGGGATACCATAATTCCAAAAGGAAAATAATAAGGATGAAACGATATGTACAGCTCGCTGGGAAATCCCAAACATACCATAGAAATCATACGGAAGCATAAATTTAACTTTCAGAAAAAATTTGGACAGAATTTTCTTATCGACACTCATGTGCTGGATAAAATCATAGCTGCGGCTAGGATTACAAAAGAAGACTGTGTAGTGGAAATCGGTCCAGGTATCGGAACGATGACCCAGTATCTGGCCGAGTGCGGAGGCTGCGTAGTGGCAGTAGAGATAGATGCCAATCTGCTCCCAATTCTTGAGGAAACCCTGAAGGACTACCCTAATGTAAGGGTAATCAACAACGATATTTTAAAAGTAGACATGAACCAGCTGATTCGGGAGTATAATAATGGAAGGCCTGTCAAGGTAGTGGCCAACCTTCCCTACTATATTACCACGCCTATTATTATGGGCCTCTTTGAAAGCAAGGCTCCCATTGACAATATTACGGTGATGGTGCAAAAGGAGGTTGCGCAGCGGATGCAGGCAGGGCCTGGCTCTAAGGATTATGGTGCTTTATCTCTGGCTGTGCAGTACTATGCCGAGGCTTACATTGTGGCAAATGTGCCCCCCAACTGCTTTATACCCCGGCCAAATGTGGGTTCGGCAGTGATCCGGCTTACCCGGTATTTGGAGCCTCCCATTCAGGTGGACGAGCCCCGGCTTATGTTCCGGCTTATCCGGGCTTCCTTTAACCAGAGGAGAAAAACCCTCCAAAACAGTCTGAATAATTCACCAGAGGTGTCATTTTCTAAGGAAGCGATTATGGCTGCCATTGAGAGCCTGGGTATGCCGCCCTCGGTGAGAGGAGAGGCTCTGACGCTGGAGCAGTTTGGGCTGCTTGCCAATTATTTTTCAAGGTATGCCTGAAAAAGAGGCGTAAGGGCAATACTTTTTATGGATGTTGGAATGTGAATGATTTTCCTGAATTTAGAAAATTTATAATCAAACAGAAAGGAAGGTACGTGAATGAACAGAAAATTAGGGAAAGCCCTGGCAGTTACAGCAGCTGCGGCTGCAGCGGGAATTGCAGTGAAGAAGCTGCGGGACAGCCAAAAGGAGCAGGAGAATAAGCGGATAACAGCAATCGAGGAAGCGGTGATGAATAACCGTGATTACGGAGACAGGAAGGCTTATCTGATAGGGGGCGGTCTGGCTTCCATGGCGGCGGCTGCTTACCTTGTGAGGGACTGCAAATTTCCGGGAAAGCAGATTACCATCTATGAGGGAATGCATATTTTAGGCGGCAGCAATGATGGAATCGGAACTCCTGAGAGGGGCTTTGTGTGCCGCGGAGGACGTATGCTCAATGAGGAAACCTATGAGAATTTCTGGGAGCTTTTTGATTCCATTCCCTCCATTGCACAGCCAGGACGCAGCGTTACAGAGGAAATTCTGGAGTTTGACCATGCTCATCCCACCTGCGCCAAGGCAAGGCTGGTAGATAAGGACGGAAGGATTCTCCCTGTAAAGTCAATGGGCTTTAATCAGGCGGATCGTATGGCTCTTCTGAAGCTTCTGACCACAGACGAGAAAAAGCTGGACAATCTGACGATTCAGGATTGGTTCAAGGAGACGCCTCACATATTCGAGACAAATTTCTGGTATATGTGGCAGACGACCTTTGCCTTTCAGAAGTGGAGCAGCCTGTTTGAATTCCGCCGCTATATGAACCGTATGATATTTGAGTTCAGCCGGATTGAAACGTTGGAGGGAGTTACAAGAACGCCCCTAAATCAGTATGATAGTGTGATCCGGCCTCTGGAGTCCTATCTGAGAAAGGCCGGGGTCACGTTTGTGGAGAATTGCGAGGTAACTGATATTGATTTTGAGGAAGGCCACGGGATTACAGCCAAGACCTTGTATTTGAAACGAAAGGTGGAGAATGCAGATGATACTGGAGAAACGGGAGCTCCGGCTAAGGACAGGCTGCTATATGAGACAGTAGAGCTAAAGCGTACGGATATCTGCATTATGACCAATGCCTGCATGACAGACAGCGCTACGTTAGGAGATCTATATACACCGGCTCCTGTTCCGGTTCAGAAGCCAATCAGCGGCGAGCTGTGGGCCAAGGTTGCAGCTAAGAGGCCGGGGCTTGGGAATCCGGAGCCCTTCTTTTCTAAGCCTGAGGAGAGCAACTGGCTTAGCTTTACCGTGACCTGCAAGGGAGAGGCCATCCTAAAGACCATTGAGAGCTTTACAGGAAATAAACCGGGCAGCGGCGCTCTTATGACCTTTAAGGATTCCAGCTGGCTTTTAAGCAGCGTAGTGGCAGCCCAGCCTCATTTTGTAAACCAGCCTGAGGATGTGACTATTTTCTGGGGCTATGGTTTATACACGGAAGCCCTGGGCGACTACGTGAAGAAGCCTATGAAGGACTGCACCGGACAGGAGCTTTTAAATGAATACCTTCACCATCTGCATATTGGGGAGGAGCAGATTGCTGAGCTGATGAAGACGGTAGTGAATGTCATACCCTGCTATATGCCATATGTAGATGCGCAGTTCCAGCCGCGCAAATACAGTGACAGGCCTCCGGTTATCCCGGCAGGCTCCTCCAACTTTGCAATGGTAAGCCAGTTCGTGGAGATTCCAGACGATATGGTATTTACAGAGGAGTATTCTGTCCGTGCGGCAAGGATTGCCGTATACGGACTTATGGATATGAAGAAGAAAATCTGTCCTGTCACCCCATACAACAGGCAGCCTAAGATTCTTATGAAGGCTCTTAAAAAGGCATACATGTAAAGGGTTAATGAGTGGCAGCCTTATAAGGGTGTCCTAAAGGTCTCCTTGTATGACGTTTGAGGCACTCTATATGGCTGAAAGGAGAGAACAGCTTTTGATATTCATAGGAGGAATCAGCCAGGGGCAGAGGCTTCTGGACTATGTAAAGACAGTTATATGCTCCAGATGTGGAGGCTATGGACGTTATCAGATTTTTATGACCTATATGTACTTCAGCTTTTTCTTCGTCCCGCTGTTTAAGTGGAACAGACGGTTCTACGTGAAAATGACCTGCTGCGGTTCGCTGTATGAGCTGAACCCGGAGAAGGGGAAGGCCATACTGCACGGCCGGCAGGTGGACATTGATCCTGCGGATCTGACGTTGGTTGAGGAGGGCAGACGGGGGGATTCCTGGGTGCAAGGAACATTCAGGCCTCATAAGAGGTGCCCTGGCTGCGGATATGAGACAGAGGAGGCCTTTGAATATTGTCCCAAATGCGGCAGAAAGCTGTAAACCCTTCCAGGCAGGAAATGGAAGGTTGACGGAGCGTGTATTTTGGCATTGAATGAAGCTTAAAAATATTGCCTGAATATTAAAAAAAGGTTGACATTTTAAAATGATATGATTATAATGAGTACAACTGATAATTAAACATGCAAAACTGTTGAGCAGGAGTAAGTAGGATTATAGTTTCAGGCGCAGAGAGCTTCCGGCTGGTGTAAGGGAGCGTTGGGATATAATTTGAATGGACCTGTAAGGGCAGCTGGAAACCGAATAAAGGCTTTTATCGGGAGTATGGGCTGACGGGTATCCCGCCGTTACCAGGGAGGACGCATGATGGTGCGTTACAAAGCGGACATATGTTTAATTCTTGTTCGATAACACAGCATCAGGTTAGAAGATGACTTGATGCTTTTTTAGTTCACTGGACAGGATGGATGTCAATCAGGGTGGTACCGCAGAAGCTGTTTGAAAAGCTTTTGTCCCTGCTGATTACCATAGTAGGTAGTCAGCAGGGACAGAGGCTTTTCTTTTTTCGCCCTAGGGCATGAAGGGCAGAAGCCAATGAGCCTGAAAAATCACGCATACAAGCAAATAATCTGGAAAGGAGCCAGCAGATATGATTATTCCCAGCTGTGAAGAAATATTAAATATATCGTCCCAATACGATATTATCCCCCTCAGCAGTGAGGTTTATGCGGATGTAGTGACGCCCATCACCCTTCTTAGACGCCTGGCCCGGCAAAGCAGGCGGTTTTTCCTTCTGGAAAGCATTGAGGGAGGAGAGAAATGGGGCCGCTATTCCTTTCTGGGATATGACCCGGTGATGCGGGTAACCTGCAAGAGTGGTCAGGTAAGCCTGGACAGTCAGGCGGAGGAGATTCCTTCCCAGCAGATTACAACCAGTAATCCTCTGCAGGTTCTCAGAGAAATTCTGAGCTGCTATCAAGCTCCAAGGCTAAAGGGTCAGCCGCCCTTTACAGGCGGCTTTGTAGGTTATTTCGCCTATGCTATGATTGAATATGGAGAGCCGGCGCTGCAAATTTCCAGAGGGGAGGCTAACGATTATGACCTGATGCTTTTTGATAAGGTGATTGCTTACGATCATCTGAAACAGAAAATAGCCATTGTGGTAAATATGAAAACAGGAAGGATAGGCGATGAAGGAGCGTTTGAGCCAGGACTGGTAAGGCGTTCTGGGCAGAGACAGACAGGTGCGTTCAAGCAGGAAGGAAAGGAGTCTCTTAAGCTGGAATATTTGATGAAGGAATATGGAAGAGCCTGCAAAGAGATCGAAACCATTGCTTCTCTGATCAATGAAACCAGCCCTCTGGAAAAGCTGACGTCTATAGAAAAGTCTGTGTTTACCTGCAACGTGTCAAAAGAGGATTACTGTAAGATGGTGGAACGGACGAAGGAGTACATTTTGGAGGGAGATATTTTCCAGGCAGTGATTTCCAGACGGTTTACCAGCGTATATGAGGGCAGCCTGCTAAATGCCTATCGGGTGCTTAGAACCACCAACCCTTCCCCCTATATGGTGTATATGAATATCGATCAGGATGAGATTATAAGCACTTCCCCTGAAACTTTGGTACGCCTAAATAACGGGCGGCTTACAACCTTTCCAGTGGCCGGTTCCAGACCAAGGGGAGCTACGCAGGAGGAAGATAAAAGGCTGGAGTTGGAGCTGATGGCTGATGAGAAGGAGCTGGCAGAGCATAATATGCTGGTGGATTTGGGACGGAACGACATCGGGCGGATTGCCAGAATGGGGTCTGTGGAGGTAACGGAATATCAGATGGTTCATAAGTATTCCAAGATCATGCACATCTGCTCTCAGGTAGAGGGAGAGATAGGAGACGGCTTTGACGGCTGCTCGGCTGTGGAAGCTCTCCTTCCGGCAGGAACACTCTCCGGAGCCCCTAAGATCCGGGCATGCCAAATTATTGAGGAACTGGAGGGAACTCCCAGAGGAGTGTACGGAGGCGCCCTGGGCTATCTGGATTTTACAGGTAACCTGGATACCTGCATTGCCATCCGTATGGCAGTAAAGCAGAATGGAAGGGTCACGGTTCAGGCAGGTGGGGGAATTGTGGCGGACAGCGTGCCGGAGCTGGAATATGAGGAGTCGGCTAACAAGGCGAAGGCAGTGATGAACGCCATCATCCACGCAGGGGAGGTAAGTGACAGATGATACTGCTTATAGATAATTATGACAGCTTTTCTTATAATCTGGTACAGATAATTGGAAGTATGGGGCCGGAAATGCGGGTGGTGAGAAATGACAGGATTACAGTAGAGGAGATCCGCAAAATGTCCCCCAGCCATCTGATCCTTTCTCCTGGCCCCGGACATCCAAAGGATGCAGGTATTTTGGAGGAAGCGGTACAGGAGCTGAAAGGGGAAATGCCGATTCTGGGCGTTTGCCTGGGGCATCAGGGGATATGTGAAGCCTTTGGGGGAAGTATTGTTCATGCAAAAAGACTGATGCATGGAAAGCAGAGCCAGATTCAGATTAAGGAAGGAAGCCGGCTGTTTCAAGGGCTTCCCTCTGTTATAGAGGCAGCCAGGTATCATTCCCTGGTTGTGTCTGAGTCAGATCTTCCAGAAGACCTTCAGGTGGTTGCAAGAGATTGCGAGCAGGGAGAAGTGATGGCGGTAGAGCACAGGGACTATCCAGTCTATGGGCTTCAGTTTCATCCTGAGTCCATCCTGACGCCAGAGGGCAGGAGGATACTTGAAAATTTTATTGCTTTATAGCTATTTAAGGCATTGTCATTAAAAATGTAGTAGGAGGAAGGATTATGATTCAGGAAGCAATTCATAGCCTGGTAGAAAAGCAGGATTTGGATTTTAACACCATGAGGATAGTGATGGAGGAAATTATGAGCGGCAGGGCTACCCAGGCTCAGATAGCTTCCTTCCTGACCGCTCTTAGAATGAAGGGTGAGACCATCGACGAAATTACGGCCTGTGCTGGGGTGATGCGGGATAAGGGAGTGAAGCTTGCGCCTCCTTTTCCTGTGATGGATATTGTGGGAACGGGAGGAGACGAGGCGGGAACCTTTAATATCTCCACTACAAGCGCTTTTATCGCCGCTGCAGGCGGGATTTATGTGGCAAAGCACGGGAACCGCAGCGTATCCAGCAAGAGCGGTGCGGCGGATGTTCTGGAGCGGCTGGGGGCAAAGCTGGCCCTCACGGCAGAGCAGGCAGAGGTGGTTCTGGAGAAAACAGGAATGTGCTTTTTGTTTGCTCCCTCTTACCATTCTTCCATGAAGTACGCAGCTCCTGTGAGGAAGGAAATCGGAATCAGAAGCATCTTTAATATTCTGGGGCCATTATCGAATCCAGCAGGAGCCTCAATGCAGCTTCTGGGCGTTTACAGCAGGGCGTTGGTGGAGCCCTTGGCCCAGGTGCTGGCTAATCTTGGAGTAACGCGGGGGATGGTAGTATGCGGCGGAGACGGACTGGATGAAGCCACTCTTACAGGGCCGACTCATGTGTGTGAGATCCGATTCGGAACCCTTAGCTCTTATGATATGATACCGGAGGAGGTAGGTCTGGCCTGCTGCAGGCTGGAGGAGCTTCTAGGAGGGACGCCTGAGGAGAACGCTGAGATAACAAGGGATATACTGTCAGGAAGCATGACTGGCCCAAAACGGGATGTGACTGTGTTAAATGCAGCGCTTAGCCTGTATCTGGGAATCGATAACTGTACCGTAAAAGATTGTGTGAAGAAAGCCCAGGAGCTGATTGATACGGGAGCGGCTCTAAAGAAGCTGGAGGAGTTTGTGGCAGCCACGAATACAGTGGAGGAAGGAGAGCCGGTAAAGGCAGGAGAGGGGAAGGAGTCATGATACTGGATACCATAGCGGCATCGGTGAGAAAACGGGTGGAGGAAAGGAAAAGGGAAGTGCCTGAAGCAGAGCTGCGAAGGCGTGCTTACAAAAGCCTGGAAGGGAGAATGGGCAGGGAAGGGGGAAGTGAAAGAATACCAGCCTCCTGCAGTGAGACAGAAGAGAAGGAGGAGGCAGAGGGGTTTCCCTTCCAGGCGGCTCTTAAAAAGCCGGGAATTTCTTTTATCTGTGAAGTGAAAAGGGCCTCTCCCTCCAAGGGGCTTATCGCCCCGGAGTTTCCTTATGTGGACATTGCAAAGGAATATGAAAGGGCTGGGGCGGATGCTGTATCGGTATTGACAGAGCCTGAGTTTTTTCTGGGGAATGACCGGTATCTGGAGGAAATCCATAGGGAAGTGAGCCTTCCGCTTTTGAGGAAGGATTTTACCATCGATGCCTACCAGATTTATGAAGCCAAGCTGCTAGGAGCTTCTGCGGTTCTTTTGATTGTGTCCTTGCTGACAAAGGAGGAATTAAAAAAATTTTTGAATATCTGCCGGGAGCTTAAGCTGAGCGCGCTGACGGAAGCCCATTCTGAGGAGGAGGTTGCGGTGGCGGCAGAGGCGGGAGCTGGGATCATTGGAATTAACAACCGGAATTTAAAAACCTTTGAGGTGGATTTTTCCAATGCCCTGCGTCTTAGGCGGCTGGTGGATAAGGATACGATTTTTGTGGCGGAGAGCGGGATACACAGCGGGGAGGATATGAGGGCCTTGGCTGAGGCCAGAGTAGATGCGGTACTTGTGGGAGAAGCTCTTATGCGGGCAGCAGATAGGAAAAAGGCACTGTCAGCGCTGAAAGCAACGGCAGAGGGCCTGAGTCAGTAATAAGGAGAGTGACATGGAACCATGCAGAATTAAAATCTGCGGCCTTAGCCGCTTTGCAGATATTATGGCTGTTAACGAGGCCATGCCGGATTACGCAGGCTTCGTATTTGCCAGAAGCAGCCGCCAGGTTACAGCAGATAAAGCCCGGCAGCTAAAAAGAGAATTGGAGCCGGGGATTCAGGCAGTGGGTGTATTTGTTAATGCAACGATACATGAGATACGCCGGCTGGCAGGGGAGGATGGCGGCCCTGTGATTGACATGATTCAGCTTCACGGTGATGAAGACGAAGGGTATATACGCCGTCTTAAGGGCTATACCAGCCTTCCCATCATAAAAGCAGTAAGAGCCAGAAGCCGGGAGCAGATACTTGAGGTTGCCAGGCTGCCCTGTGAATATCTGCTTCTAGATACCTATACAAAAGGACAATACGGAGGAAGCGGGCGCTCCTTTGACTGGGAGCTGATTCCGGAGCTGTCAAAGCCTTACTTTCTGGCAGGAGGAATCCAGCCGGGGAATCTAAAAGATGCTGTGGCCCGTCATCCCTACTGCGTTGATGTAAGCAGCGGGGTGGAGACAGAGGGAAGAAAGGACAGAGGAAAAATACTTAAGATGGTCAGAACACTGCGGAAGCTGACTCCGGAATATACAAAGACAGAAGGAATGGCTAAGACTGAAGCCGGGCCGGAGTGAATTGAGCGCTGGAACCGGTCAGAAGCCTGTTTCAGTAAATGATAAGGAGCAAACAACTATGTCAAAAGGAAGATTTGGAATACACGGCGGTCAGTTCATACCGGAAACTCTGATGAACGCCGTGACAGAGCTGGAAGCAGCCTATGAACAATATAAGAAAGAGCCGGAATTTAAAGCCGAGCTTACAAGTCTGCTGAAGGAGTATTCGGGCAGGCCTTCCCGGCTCTATTATGCAAAGAAGATGACAAAGGATCTGGGAGGGGCTAAAATATACCTGAAGCGTGAGGATTTGAACCACACCGGTTCTCATAAAATTAACAATGCCCTGGGCCAGGTTCTTCTGGCAAAAAAAATGGGAAAGACAAGGGTCATAGCAGAGACAGGGGCAGGTCAGCACGGAGTGGCTACTGCCACGGCAGCAGCTCTTATGGGAATGGAATGTGAGATATTCATGGGAAAGGAGGATACAAAGCGCCAGGCCCTGAACGTATACCGGATGGAGCTGCTTGGGGCGAAGGTTCACCCTGTGGTCAGCGGCACACAGACTTTGAAGGATGCGGTAAATGAAACTATGAGAGAATGGACCAGCCGTATTGCGGATACACACTACGTGATCGGTTCTGTTATGGGGCCTCACCCATTTCCCATGATGGTCAGGGATTTCCAAAGTATTATCGGGAGGGAGATTAAGGAGCAGCTTAAGGAAAAGGAAGGAAGGCTTCCGGACATGGTGGTAGCCTGTGTAGGAGGCGGAAGCAACGCGATCGGAGCATTTTACGAGTTTATAAAGGATGACGGCGTAAAGCTGGTGGGCTGCGAGGCAGCAGGTTTGGGAGTAGAAACACAGAAGAATGCAGCGACTATAACAACCGGCAGAGTAGGTATCTTCCACGGTATGAAATCCTACTTCTGCCAGGATGCGTACGGTCAGATTGCACCTGTATATTCCATCTCCGCAGGGCTTGATTATCCTGGCATCGGGCCGGAGCATGCGGCTCTTTATGACAGCGGAAGGGCACTTTACGTGCCTGTAACGGATGAGGAGGCAGTGGACGCCTTCGAGTACCTGTCACGGACAGAGGGAATTATTCCGGCAGTGGAGAGCGCCCATGCTGTGGCCTATGCAAGAAAGACAGCGCCCTCTATGGGAAAAGACCAGATCCTTGTTATCAATCTTTCAGGAAGGGGAGACAAAGATGTGGCGGCAATTGCCAGATACAGGGGGGTAGAGATCCATGAATAAAATTCAGAAGGTATTTGAGAATAAGAAAGCATTTATACCATTTATCACAGCAGGAGACCCGGATCTAAGCGTGACGGAGAAGCTGGTTCCTGCCATGGCAGAGGCAGGGGCAGATCTGATAGAAATTGGTATCCCCTTCTCCGATCCTGTGGCGGAGGGGCCGGTGATTCAGGAGGCGGATCTGCGCTCTCTGGCTGCGGGGACCACTACTGACAAAATTTTTGACAGCGTGAAGCGGATACGGAAGAAAACTCAGGTGCCCCTGGCGTTTATGACCTATATCAACCCGGTTTACGCCTACGGTGTGGATACATTCATGAAGCGTGCCGCAGACTGTGGAATAGATGCTTTGATTGTACCGGATATGCCCTTTGAGGAACGGCAGGAGCTGCTGCCCGCATGCAGACGGCATGGGCTTGTTTTGATTTATCTGGTGGCTCCTACCTCCAGGGAGCGGGCCCAGGCGATTGCCAGGGAGTCTCAGGGGTTTGTGTACTGCGTATCCTCCCTAGGAGTCACAGGAGTACGCAGCCAAATTACCACCAATATAAAGGAGATGGTAGATGCCGTTAAGAAGGGGAACGATATTCCCTGCGCCGTTGGCTTTGGAATCTCAACTCCCGAACAGGCCCGGACAATGAGCCAGGTATCTGACGGAGTGATTGTAGGAAGCGCCATTGTAGAGCTGGTAGCACGGTATGGCGCAGGCTGTCTGGAGCCTGTGTGCAGCTATATCCGTGAGATGAAGGCTGCCATAGAAACGGCCGATTAGCGACCTCTTAGAAATCGGACTTCTGATTCAATAAATTGAAATAAAAATGAACCAAATCGCACCTTCCTTCCTCTATATAACAGGTGCACCGATTAACTGTCCTTCCGATGCAGCTGCCGGGAGGACTTTCGGCGTTATGGGTGGGAGCAGCCTGTCCTTTGAATGCTGAAACATATAACAGAAGCTATATTTACAACAGAAAGACAGAGGCATCAATCTTTCTATAACAAGGTCATAAAACATGCCTCAAGGAGAGGAGATGACATTCTATCTAATACAGCTTTTATACAGGAATACTCTGTATAAATCTACAGTTAACAAAGGGTTATAGGTTGCTTTTATTAACCTAAATTTATTATGTAAGGAGATAGACATGGAGGAGCTTGACAGCAGACTTGTGCTCCGGATGATGGAGGACGACAGCCAGGCCTTTGATCAGCTGGTAAAAGAATTTTATCCTAAGATTTTACGCATGGCCTATCTCATTTCCGGAAGCTATGCAGACAGCCAGGATATTGTACAGGAGACCTTTGTAATTTGCTGGATAAACCGAAAGAAGCTTAAAGAGCCGGAGCATTTTTCCAAATGGCTGTACAAAATCCTTTCTAGGGAAACCTGGAGGTTTTGCAGGAAGAGAGGGAGGGAACAGCCTGCTAAGGAGGTGTTCGAAACCTGGGAACCGGAAGGAGCCTCCCCTCTGGAGGAAACTCTGGCCCGAAGCAGGGACGAGATGCTGTATGAGGCAGTAAAAGCGCTCCCTGTGAAGCAGAGAACGGCAGTAGTGCTGTATTACTTTAACCAGATGTCTACAAGGGAGATTGCAGAAGCAACCGGGTGCCTGGAGGGGACGGTTAAGTCCAGGCTGCATACAGCGAGAAAGAATCTGAAAGCAGCGTTGGCAGAGGCTCAGGCCTTGGAAGGGAGGTAGCCCTATGGGCAGAGAAGATAAGCTGGAGGAGGCGTTGAACCAGTGTTTAAACCGCCGGGCGGAATTATTAGAGGTCCCTTCATCCGATACGGAAGGGATACTGCGTCTAGTTCATGAAAGAATAAAGGAGAAATCAGGAATGAAAAAATGGAGCACAAGAAATATCATTATCGCAGCAGCTGCTATCTGCATGCTGAGTACAGTTACAGGCATTGCCGCAGGAAAGGCAGCATATATGTCTGCCGCATCCAGCCATAAGGATCGGTTTGCCTACGGTCAGCTGAAGGATATGGAGCAGAAGGCTGGCTTTGCCACGAAGGCTCCGGAGACATTTTCCAACGGTTATACCTTTGAGTATGGAGTGCCTGTCTCTAATAAGGAGATGGATGAGGAGCAAAATGTGATCAGAACAGCGGAGAGCCTAGGTCTGACCTATCAAAAGGATGGTATGCCTGACATCACAATCGATATCCAGAGTAGGGGATTCTATGACGGAGAGACACCGGCAGACGAGACCTTCAGCCATGGAGAAATTACCCTGGGCTATAGATGTGACAACTACCGTTTTGTTCCGGTGGATTACCAGATATCTCAGGAAGAGCAGGTTTTGGTGGATGCAGGGGATCTGTATGTATCCTACGGTTCCGCCCAGGTAGAGGACAGCCGGATACAGTTTGTGTTGTGGACAGAGGGCGAAGTACATTACATCATGATGTCCAAAGACAATGCCATGACGGCTGAGGAGCTGGTACAGATGGCCGGTGAGATCATTGATAATAAATAAGATGGGCTTATAAGGTCCGGTAAGCACAAAGGCCGCTCCATAAACTGGATTCAGTGTGTGGAGCGGCGTCTTTTGTGCTTCTTTTACGTAAAAGGATAAGCTTGGCAGGCTTAAAGGTGTATTCGGGAGACTTAGCTTTTGCAGGCGTTAATAAAACTTTTAAATATGTTGGCTGCTCCCTTATCTGTCTGCCACAGGTATTCCGGGTGCCATTGAACCCCTAGAAGATAAGGGTACTCTGGCATTTCAAGAGCTTCTATAAGGCCGTCGGGAGCATAAGCGCTGACAGTCAGACAGGGAGCGGCCTGGCGGCAGGCCTGGTGGTGCATGCTGTTGACTTCCAGCTCCTGCTGTCCGCAGACGATTGCAGACAAAAGGGAATCCTTTGTCACTTTTGCGTGGTGAGAAGGAACTGTATAGGCAAAGGGCTGCTGATGTGCGATGGGAAAGCGGCTGCTGGTCTGGCTTGATATATCCTGATAGATATCTCCTCCCAGAGCTACGTTAATAAGCTGTATTCCCCGGCAGATACCCAGGATGGGCTTTCTGGCCGCCATCGCCTTGTTCAGCAGAGCCAGCTCAAGACGATCCCTGATGACTGATACATTGCCGCAGTGAAGCTGAGTCTCCTCGCCGAAGAGAAAGGGGTGGGGGTCGGGGCCTCCTGAAAAGAGAAAGCCGTGGCAAAGACTTACTAATTGGTCCAGATCCTCTGATTCAGCCTCCAGCGTCATGACAATAGGCAGTCCCCCGGCAGAGGAGATAGCGCGAACATAGGTGGGACGCAGGCTTAAATCATCCGTTTCCGTGTTGTGGGATGGAGTAATGCAGATAACGGGTTTCTTCATATACGTTTCCTCCAAATGGATTCAAATCATAGTTTGAAATGAAGTATTCATGGAATAGTATATTCGCCGGTAATGAAAAAAGAGCAAGGGAGTTGGGTTTTGTGATTTACTGCAGTTTGGTATTGGAGAATTAGCCAAAGCCGCAGGGTATAAAAATAGAAGCAGCCCCATGGTTTTTTATTAATGAAACCGTAAATAATGGAACAAATTGTTTGTTTGAGTATGGCTTTCTAGTAAAAAAGAGGGTCTTTAATGTTGAATTACTACCCGTAATAAAAACTTTTTCCTGTTTTTTGGTTCATGTTATTTTTCTATCTATTACCTTGATTGTTTTTTTGTTATATGGAAGAATACCTACGTTTGGTTGGCTGCAATTAATTTATTATTCGTTTGCAGCAATTACATTTTCTTTGTCGATTGTATATTTTACTTCAGGCATCAATGTGTTTTTCAGAGATATGGCACAAATTGTAGGTATATTAATGCAGTTTGGTATGTGGTTTACACCAATCATGTGGGCGCCCGAAATGTTTCCAAATCATCCAAAATGGCTGGAGCAAGTTTTAAAAATCAATCCTGTTTACTATATTGTCAATGGTTACAGGGATAGTTTACTTACTAATGACTTGTTTTGGCAAAGACCACTTAATACAATTTATTTTTGGGCAGTAACGGTTCTTCTGCTAATTGCCAATTTACGTATATATATGAAATTGCGGCCTCATTTTTCTGATGTTTTATAAAAACAGTTTGAGTCTGAGATCATCTAATTTAGTTTATAGTTCTATTTCTATTCACACAAACATAAGAAAGAACTAAAGCTGTGAAAAAATGATTAACAGGATGGTAGCTCTATTGTTGGCAAGGGTTCTTTCTCAAGAGTTAAAGCAGAAGATTTTTTAGAGATACAGGAAATATAATTTTTTGGTTCAGGCTGTTAAGAGAGTGCCGCAAAAACATTAAAATAGATGCCTGAGAGGTACTCTGCTTAAAAAATAGTGTGATATTACCATGCCGGTTCTTGGATAAAAGCTGCCTCCTTATGAGATATTTCAGAAGGAAGCAGCTCTTTATGTACCTTGCTTAGCCCTCGATAGCTCCGGTTGGGCAGACAGCCGCGCAAGTGCCGCAGTCGATGCAGGTATCAGCGTCGATTACGTACTTTCCGTCTCCTTCGGAGATTGCGCTGACTGGACATTCTCCAGCACAGCTGCCGCAGCTTACACAAGAGTCATTAATTACATATGCCATGATAGATTACCTCCTTATGATTGATATACATTGTCTCTTACATTCTAAACGATAACAGTTAATTATTCAAGAGGAAAATGCTGCCTGGTGTGTTGAAAATTGCACTAATTTATGAGCAATTTGCTCTGGCTTCCCTCATTCCCCTGAGAATGATTCTGCGGGCTTCCTGAGCCTTTTCCTTCGGGAGGGGGGATACATCCTCCAGGGGATAGGACAGGCCCATTTCCCTGTACTTTTTCTTTCCCATATCATGATAAGGAAGCACGTCCAGAGCCTTAACGTTTTTTAAGGTCCCCAGAAAATGCCCCAGGCGCAGCAGATAGTCAGGATGATCTGTATAGCCGGGAACAACTACATGGCGGATCCAAACAGGAATCCCCTTATTTTCCAAATATCTGGAAAAAGCAAGAATATTGTCCTGAGGCTGGGCGCAAAGCTTAAGGTGCTCCTCTGGATCAATGTGCTTGATGTCTAAAAGCACCAGATCGGTGGATGCAACCAAACGGTCAAAGCGAGCCATAAGAGCGTCAGAGGACGGATTAAAGGTGATGCCGGAGGTATCCAGACAGGTGTGTATGCCCTGTTGTTTGGCAGCTTCAAAGAGCTCTGTAACAAAGCCAATTTGCATAAGCGGCTCTCCGCCGCTGACTGTAATGCCGCCTTTTTTATAGAAATGCCGGGCAGTTTCATACTGGCTTAAAATATCTGGGACTGTCATGGGAGTACCGCCTTTGGGATCCCAGGTGTCAGGATTATGGCAGTAGAGGCATCTCATGGGACAGCCGCTTAAGAAAATCACCATGCGGATTCCTGGCCCGTCAACGGTGCCAAAGCTTTCTATGGAATGAATGCGTCCTATCATTTTGCAGCGCTCCTTTCTGAGATGGCGCAGAAGATGCTTTCACTGGTTTATCATTAAAAAAGGCTCCTTTCAACTGACAGGAGCCTTTTGCGTCCAATTATATGGAGCCATGAAAGGTTCTGGAAATTACCTCGTCCTGCTGCTCCTTGGTCAGCTTGTTAAAGTTAACGGCATAGCCGGATACTCTTACGGTCAGCTGAGGATATTGTTCAGGGTGGGCCTGAGCATCCAGAAGGGTTTCCTTGCTGAATACATTCACATTCAGATGGTGCCCTCCCTCCTGAGCGTAGCCGTCCAGGAGTGCTACCAGGTTGTCGATCTGTGATTCGCTTGCTTTTATCATAGTTTTGTCCTCTCTTTCTTAGATAACTGGTTGATACAGTGACTGTAATCCTGCAGGCTCATAGTACATATGCTTATGGCAGCCGGATTTAGGATTCTTCAATGTCAGTCTCAGAGTCCAGGCCCTCAACAAGATTGCCTCCCGTCTGACAGCTGGCACAGCCGGATAATTCCACTTCCAAGTCTCCCATAAATACCTGCTCATCCTTGCCCAAGGCTCCTGGGATGATAGAAAAGGTATTGGAGATACCGTCCTGAGCATCTCTGAAGGGCAGCTTAGCGACGGATGCCAGGGAGGCCACAGCTCCGTGGCTGTCTCTGTGATGCATTGGGTTTGCTCCAGGTGCAAATGGCTGCCCGCCTTTGCGCCCGTCTGGTGTGGAGCCGGTATTTTTACCGTAAACCACGTTGGAGGTAATGGTCAGGATAGAGGTGGTTGGAATACCGCCCCGGTAGGTGTGGTTGCTCTTTATATAGCTCATGAAAATGTGTACCAGCTTGGAAGCTATTTCGTCTACACGGTCGTCATTGTTTCCGTATTTGGGGAAATCTCCCTCTACAATATAATCTACCACGATGCCCTTGTCATTGCGGACTGTTTTTACCTTTGCATACTTGATGGCAGATAAGGAGTCTGCCACAACGGAAAGTCCGGCGATTCCGGTAGCAAACCATCTGGTAACCTTTTTGTCGTGAAGGGCCATCTGGAGCCGCTCATAGCAGTAGCGGTCATGGTTATAGTGGATGATGTTCAGGGCGTTTACGTATACCTTGGCTAGCCATTTCATCATGTCCTTGTAGCGGTCTAAAACCTCCTCGTAGTCCAGGTACTCGCTGGTAATCGGACGGTACTTTGGCCCTACCTGCTTGCCTGAAATTTCATCTACGCCTCCGTTGATGGCATAGAGGAGGCACTTGGCCAGGTTTGCTCTTGCGCCGAAGAACTGCATTTCTTTACCTACTCTCATGCTGGATACGCAGCATGCGATGGCATAATCATCTCCGTGAGTCACTCTCATCAGATCATCGTTTTCATACTGGATGGAGGAGGACTGGATGGAGGTCTTAGCACAGAAGCGCTTAAAATTCTCAGGCAGTTTCGTAGACCACAAAACCGTCAGGTTCGGCTCCGGTGCGGTTCCCAGGTTCTGAAGGGTGTGCAGGTAACGGAAGGACATTTTGGTTACCATGTGGCGGCCGTCGATGCCGATTCCCGCGATAGACTCTGTTACCCAGGTAGGATCGCCGGAAAACAGCTCGTTATATTCAGGGGTTCTGGCGAACTTTACAAGACGCAGCTTCATGATGAAGTGGTCGATAAACTCCTGAATTTCCTGTTCCGTATAGCGGCCCTCTTTTAAGTCACGCTCCGCGTAAATGTCCATAAAGGTAGAGGTACGGCCGAGAGACATGGCGGCTCCGTTCTGTTCCTTTACGGCAGCCAGATATCCAAAGTAGGTCCATTGAATTGCCTCCTTAACATCTGCGGCAGGTCTTGAAATGTCAAAGCCGTAGATGGAGCCTAGCTTCTTTAAGTCCTCCAAAGCTCGGATCTGCTCGGACAGCTCCTCCCGCTCCCTGATAACATCCGAGTACATTGTAGTACGGGTGGAGTCCTTTTCCTCTTTCTTCTCAGCAATGAGGGCGTCCACGCCGTAGAGGGCTACACGGCGGTAATCGCCGATGATGCGTCCGCGTCCGTAAGCGTCAGGAAGTCCAGTGATGATATGGCTGGAGCGGCAGGCTCTCATTTCATCGGTGTAAGCGTCGAATACGCCTGCGTTGTGAGTTTTTCTGTGTTTTGTAAAAAATTCTACGATTTCCGGGTCAACCTCATAGCCGTTGTCCTGGCAGGCTTTCACTGCCATACGGATACCGCCATAGGGCTGAAGGGAACGCTTGAAGGGTTTATCAGTCTGAAAGCCTACGATGGTTTCCTTTTCCTTATTTAAGTATCCGGGGCCATGGGAGGTGATAGTGGATATGATCTTGGTATCCATGTCCAGAACGCCTCCGGCTTCCCGCTCCTGTTTTGTCAGATCCATTACCTGATCCCAAAGCTCCAGCGTGTTTTTCGTGGGGCCTTCCAGGAATGCATCATCGCCGTCATAGGGAGTATAATTTTTCTGGATAAAATCTCGGACATTGATTTCTCTCTGCCAAGTGCCTCCCTTAAATGTGTTCCATTCTGTTCTCATTGACTTTCCTCCTGTGACATAAGGTGAGTTGATGGGTTGATATTAAAATTATTGTTAACCAAATCATTCACAGTAATACCAGTCAGAAGAATATTTGGTGCTTCGCCCTTCCTTCTGGCAACTACAGTCTACTGTAAATGGTTGGTTTACGCTGTTGCTTTTGCAACAAATATTATATTATGCACATTGTATACACGTCAATAGTTTTTAATGATAATATTTTTTAACAATCCTTCATAATGTTGGTTAAAATGTTGGTTATAGGTTATTAAAGTAGAAAAGCTGTCCTCTGATCTGCTGCTTGGAGGGAAAGCTGGCGCAAACCACAGGAGCCTGCCTGAGAAAGAAAGCTAAGGGTGCTTAGAAACGCAATGTATTATTGAAATTTTTGGGCTGATATGGTATCATATCCACATTATGGAAATACGATGCGCTTCTGATTTTTTGAAGGAGAAAATTGGGTAGAGGATATAGGGTTGTGATGAGATTAGGGCAAGGTTTCTCTATTTTCTGCTGCATTTTGTGCTGCTTAAAGCTTGCGCTTTCAGCTATGCTCTTCTGGGATGGTCAGGACTCTTTTAGTTATGTTCCGATGCGCAAGATGTACAAGTAAGAGAAAGGATAGGAGGTAATCCATAAGATGATTATGAAACGAAATCTGTTAACCGTTCTGCTGGGAGCTGGCCTGTTCTGCGTTGCCGCGCCATGGCCGGCTCATGCCGCCGTTTCAGATGGACAGTATGAATACCACAAGGAAGATGGTGATTCTGGCAGTTTATTTTCCGGGGTGTCTGCCTGTTCTCATATCCATACTGAGGATTGCTATGGTGATGAGCCTGAGATCGCCAGCGGAAGTAATGCAAGGCCTGCAGCTTCGCCCAAAGAGAAGGAGACTCTTAACTGTGCCCATCTGCATGATGCTTCCTGTGGCTATACGTTACCATCTCTGGAGCCTCCCAGCGGTTTTATGCATGACCTATCCTCTCCTTCAACCGCTGTCAGAAGGAAGGCCCGCAGCGTAGACGCGGTTGAAAGTGATACGGTTTACCTATCTGAAACAGGCTCAGATACGACAGGTGACGGTTCAAAGGAGCGTCCCTATAAAAATTTCCAGACTGCTGTAAGCAAAGTGGCGGAGGATGGCAGGATTATTGTACAGGGTAGTGTTATGGTAGATGTCTTAGGTGCGTCAGGCGACATTCCTCTGATTATTGACAAGCCTGTGACTGTGGAGGGGGGGCATCTGAACCTCCGGACGGCGGGAATTGTTCTGGGTGCGGATGTAACCTTTCAGAATATTACTATAGAGTTTAATAATTCCGTTCGAAACGCAATTATTGCCAATGGGTACAGCCTTACATTGGAGAATGTTAAAAAATATAAGGGCTCCTCATGGGGAGAGCCCAATGAAATCCATCTTTTCTGCGGGCATATAGCAGAGTCTCAGAACCAGGTGCCGGCGGGCGGAGGCCATGGAGAGATTACGATACGGGGGACAGATAACGATCTTGGAAATATCTACGCAGGTAATTTTTTGGATTTGGGAGCCTATGATGAAACGGTAGAGAGTGATTTTACAGGAGATGCCACAATTACGATAGAACCTGGTACAAAGGGGAATGTGGGAAGGATTAATGCCTGTGGAGCCAGGGAGGACAGAAGAGGGGGGAATCCCAATGGAATGTGGACCGGCATTGATTCAAAATTTAAAATCCAGGGCACGGTGGATATTAACCTGAATGGCAGCTTTGTTAAGCAAGTATACGGCGGCGTGGACAGAACGGCCCAGGTTACTTTTAATACAAGCTTTTCTGTAGGGGATCTCAGTCTTGTAGAGATTGGTTCTCTAACAGTGGGCAGTGGCTCCTTAAAGCCTGCTCAGCTAAGCGGAAATACAGATATAACCATAGAAGCCGGAGCGGAGCTGGATTTATCTGCAGTGATACAGAAGGACTATGCCTTTTTAGTCAAGGATTTTACCGGAAGCGATGGAAGCGGTAAATTGGTAATGAAGGATCAGGATAAGCTGGCAATTACCGGAACGATCCGCGGGGTAACGGAGTTCCAGACAGACAGGGTAAGACCAATGGATAAAAGCACTTCCGGCTATGCAGAGGATGGCTGGCCCTATATTGCAGTTCCGGCAGGCAGTCCGTCAGATAGTTTTACCTTCCATCCTTACATGACCCAGACGGGAATGACCCTGACTCTTGTAGGCAATCAATGGATCACCTCCTTAAAGCAGGGCACGGGAGGTCAGCCTTCACAGCCACAGGATCTTGTCGGTATGAATATAACCATAGAAGGCGTTTACACCTATAATGGCAGTGCGCAAAAGCCAGCTATCATAGCCAATGGGAAGGCGCTGACGGAAATGACCGACTATACGATAGAAGCTTACAAGCATAGCAAGGATGGAATTGGACAGCATACCAATGCAGGCACTGTGACCGTTGAGATCCGGGGTAAGGGAGACTACACTGGTCAGGCAACAGCTGACTTTAGGATTGAGAGAGCAGCCTCTGTGCTCAGAATAACCGAGGCTATTTCTGAAGCAGGCCAAAATCCACAGGTTACGCTGACGGCTGTAGTGGACAAGGCAGGCGGCGGAGTAAGCCCCACTGGAACTGTAGTGTTTACCGATATTACTGGAAGTAATCCGCCAGCCAGCGGCTTCAGTCAGGCGCTTGTGGACGGCAGGGCGATTTATACACAGACGGATTTGTCAGAGCAGAAGTACACCTTTGAAGCAGATTATAGTGGTGATACTAACTATGCTCCCAGCAAGACTACAATTACATTTGATATTACCATTTTAGAGCAGATAGTGAAGGAGCCCGTTACCCAAGTGCCGGAGAGGCTGAAAAACATCTATCCTACTATATCGGAGCTTACAGAAACGCTGAAGAAGCAGCTTGTAGCTAAGGGAGGAAGCGGCTATACAGAGGAGAACACAAAAACCTTTGATATGAAGCTCCAGCTCTCTGCCGATAAGGGTGGTACGTGGACGGACGCCACCAATGATAATTTCCCAAAGGACGGCGTTACGATCGAACTTATGTATGGAGATTTTGCTCCGTCAGGGGTCAGCGGAGCCACCCATGATTTTATTGTGACTCATATGTTTGACGATTCTGTAAACGGCTTTGCGGTGGGTCAGCTGGAGTATCCTGAGGTGACGGAAACAGAAGCGGGGATACGCTTTACTGTAAAGGGTCTGTCCCCTGTGGGTATTGCATGGAAAGCAGAGAGGCAGGGTGGTGAAGCGCCCGATCACAGTAGTATGTCCGATGGAGGCGGGGACAAAACAACTGGCGGAAGCGGTGGAGGCAGAACATCCGGCGGCGGAGGATATGTATCCGGCAGCAAGGCGCCCGGTGTTCCAGAACCGGCTGCTGCAGCTTCAGGACGATGGGTGAAGGATGAAGCTGGCTGGCGCTATTGCTACGCAGGAGGAAATTGCGAAACGGGTCAAACTTTAGCAGACAGTCAGGGAAATGCTATAGAATATATCTCATGGAAGCAGATAGACGGTGTCTGGTGGGCCTTTGGCGCAAATGGTTATTTGAAGGAAGGCTGGGTGATCGATAATGCCTCTGGATGCTGGTACTATATTGATGTAAATTCTGGTATGAAGACTGGATGGCATAAGGATTTAAAAGACGGTTTTTGGTATTATCTTGATCCTCAGAGTGGAGTCATGAGGACCGGCAGCCAGTTTATTGATGGGGCGTGGTATAATTTTAATTCCGTACCACAGCCGGTTGGAAGTGATGCTTCTCAAAGTGGACATCTGCCTTTGGGAGCTCTTTGCTAGGGGCGTGTCATGAAGAAGCTCAAGCCTTAGAGTATGGTTCGTCCGTGGATTTTGCTAAAGACGCTGAAATTGTGACAGGGCAAGTTGGCAGGACAAAGGCATGTGAGAATTTTTTATGAACAAACAGTTGCGAATAAATAAAACGTTTGTTCATTCTATAGGTTTGTTGTGGTAAGCCAGATAGAAGGGCTTGTCAAAAACGGAATTAGGTATTATGATGGTAGAAGCGCAGCTATTACTTTATGGAAGCTGTAATGCAGTTTATTAAGGAGGTAATCGTTTATGACGATTGATAAGAGTATGCTGATTGGTCAGCTGCTTCAGGTAGATGACCTTATTGCCCCGATTCTGATGCGTGCGGGCATGCATTGTCTGGGCTGCCCTGCTTCTCAAGGAGAATCTCTGGAGGAGGCCTGCATGGTTCATGGAATTGACTGTGACACTCTGGTTTCTCAGATTAATGAGATTCTGGCAGGCAAATAAAAATGCGACGCTGTTCCGACAGCCGGAGTGTATGTGCTTCGGGCCGGGGCAGCGTTCTTTTTTCTGCCCTGTAGAGTTTCGGGCATGAGTTTGCCGAGGCGGATGATTCAGGATATTTGTCCAGATACAAACGCATTGGCAGGATAGATAACCGAACTTTATCGATTTCTCAAGAACTGTTTGTTTACAATAAATTATTAAAGTGTTATTATGGCTTGAACCAGCGGACGAGACATGATAGTATCTCAGGGAGAAGATGCAAAATATATTAAGAAATGGAAAACGCGTCCAGGATAAGAGACGGATGATTTAAATGCTGATTAAAAAGAAACGAACAGAAAAATCCCCCGGAGATTTCCGGGGGCGCTGCGGTTCATAGCAGCTTTTTCTAAAGAAAGCAGGCTTTATGCTGTTTTCCTAAACTTGTGCCAGATTCTGAAGGGCCCGCTCTCTGATAATGACTTCATAATGCTCTTTAAAATAGGCCTCCTCCGCAGACCCATAGGGAAGTTTTACGCTGTACTCTGCCAAAATATTGCAGACTCTGGAAAAATCCAAGTCAGTACAGTTTTGGCGTTTAATAATCAGATAATACTGGCGTGTTCCTGGCTTTTTGTACAAGGTATTAATACCTTCGTATATTCCCTGAACAGCTTTGGCTGCTTCACTGGCGCGGTCCAGACTTTCAAAGCGGAAGAGACGGCTGCTGCTTACCATTTTTTGGGCCTTGGCAGAGGAGGCATTGGCAGCAGGCGTATTTTCTTTTTGCCGCGCATCTTCTACTGTATCCGGTTCCAGATAGTTCAGAGAATTTTGAGCTCCCTCCAGAAATTCGCTGGTAAGCTGGGACAGGAGAGAAGTCTGGTTATCCTCTGCAAAGGGGGAAAATTTGGAAAAGCGGGTATCCAGTTCCTCCGGGTCCTCAATTTTTGTGATCACCAGCATAATGCTTTCATTGGATAAAGGAATGGCCTCCACCATAAGAGGAATATCCTCAGCTTCAAAGCCAACCTCATTAGAGGCTTTCTGAATCATCTCGCGGAACAGCTTCCTGGCTTTCTCTGTACCGTAGGCAAGTTCTGCCAGATTGATATTCCTTACACTTAAATCAAAGCTGGTTAAGGTGCATCGTATTTGGTTTTCGTTAATACGTTCTATTTTCATCGGATCACTTCCTGTTCTGTGTCATCTGTGGCGACGTCCATCTGACACTAGGTCAGAAGATAAACTTCTACAATTTAAATATACTACATTACAGGGGAAAATATCAATTATAAAGATGAAATTGTAAGAAAAAATTATGGAAGACTAATTTTTTGAAATATCGCTTCCCCATATATAGATGCTAAATCGACTATAGACAAGATGAGGCAATTAGGGTAAACTTGCCATGAGAGATGGTATTGCTACAAAGGAGGGGTGAGTCAGGAGCACCGTTTTATTTGGAAAATACCGCCTGTTGCATATCTTAGGAACCGGTCGGACAGGAACCGTATGGCTGGCAGAGCATTTGGGCCTGGAGGAATACAGGGCTGTCAAGTGTGTGTCCAGAAAGAATGGGGACTATGAAGCTTTTCGCAGGGAAGCCCTCATTTTAAAAGAACTGCGGCATCCTGGAATTCCTTTGATTTACGATTTAGAGGAAGACGACCAGTATTTCTATTTAATCGAAGAATACCTGAAAGGGGATTCTCTCTATACCCTGATTACACGTCAGGGTACTCTGCAGGAAGCAGACGCAGCCCGCTATGGTATGCAGATCTGCGGACTGGTAGAATACCTGCACTCAGCAGGTGAATACCCAATTCTATATTTGGATTTACAACCAAACAACCTGATAATCTGTGATGGAACTGTAAGGCTCATTGATTTTAATCACGCAGCAGAGAGCCCGGAGGCCAATGAAAGCCGTAAACGGTATGGAACCGTAGGATGCGCAGCTCCTGAACAATATACTTCTGACCAGATATTAGACCAAAGGACTGATATTTATGCCATTGGTGCAGTCCTCCGATTCATGACAGAAGGAACCCTAAGGGAGAGAGAAGAAAGCCAGGCAGATTTGACCGAAGCATTTATGCAGATTATCAGAAAATGTATGGACCCGGACAGAGAGAAGCGTTACAGCGCCGCCAAGGAAGCAGGACGTGCTTTGGAGCAGCTCTGTGTCAGAGGAGTGCCAGTGAAAAAAGAATCTAAGGAAATACCGTCTCTCAATGTAGTTTTGACAGGAAGCAGGCCCGGCGCCGGAGCTACCCATCTTGCCTTTGGCTTGTGCCGGTATCTTACAGTACAGGGGTATAAGGTATTATATGAAGAATGTAACCGTTCTCAGGCAGTGCATGCATTGGCACGGCTTGGTAGCCTGCGGCCTGACGCTTATGGAATTTATAATGTGCAACGGTGTTTTATGAAACCCTGGTATGGGCCCGCAGTTCGACTCAGAGAACCGGAAGGGTTTCAGATGGTATTAAAAGACTGCGGAACAGACTGGCAGCTGGCAAAGGCAGAAGCCAGAAAAGGAGGGGTGGCTTTGCTTGCGGTAGCGGCCGGAAGCCTGTGGGAGCAGGAAAAGGTGGTGGGAATGTCAGAAGCCCTGGAGGAGGAGCAGGAAGAAGGAATAAAAATGCTTTTGCTGCTTCGACATATGAACGGTGGACGTTTTAAGATGCTGGGACTTGAAGGCAGGATTAGAGGGCTGATTCGGAAACGGCCAGGGATGGAGGTTTTCGGAGTACCTGAGTTTGCAGACCCTTTTTGTCTGACAGAGGAGGCAAAGCAATGTTTGCAGACAGTCTGGGAAGCCGCTGCCGGCAACTCAGGAAGGAAAGGCGGGAGAACAGGCTGGGCAGAAAAAATCAGAGAAGGATGGGCGGCCTTTATAACCGCGGCAAAAAAGCCGTAAACCAATACAGGGTCATTGGAATTGTAGGAGCAGGACGGGGAACAGGAGTAACACACCTGGCCCTTTGGATGGCTAATTATCTGGCCAGCTCCCTTCAGCGCAGGACAGCGTTCATTGAATGGAATGGTCATGGAAGCCTTGGAAGGATAGAGAAAATTCTCAGCCGCACCTATGGAAGGAATGTAGAGTCACCAGATACAAGGTACACATTTTTTGGGGTTACGTACTACAAAAATGGGAACTCACATGTGCTGGCAGCCTGCATGGATGGCACTTATGATGAGATTATCATTGATTTTGGAGAAATGCGGCCATCTGTACGTGCGGAATGGCTCAGATGCACGGTGAAGATGGTAGCTGGAGCCTTAAACGAATGGAAGCTGGGGGAGTTTTTGGAGCTTTTAGCAGAGGAGGAGAACCGCAGAAGGGGGTGGATATATACGGCTGCCTTTGGCAGTGAGGACACCAGAAGAGAGATTGAGAAGCGGTTTCGGATTTCTTTGCTTCGGGTTCCGCTTTCAGTAGATGCCTTTTCAGTCGACAGAAGGGCTATGGAGTGGTTTGAACGAATTTTGTGAAGAAAAGCAAGGGGATAGGGCAAGGCTGCTTATAAGATATGTCACGATATGCCTCCTTGTAGGCAGCTGATGTCGGAGCCTGTAAGTAACCAGAGGATGAAAGTATGATGACAAAAAGCGAATATGCTGACAGCAAGAAGCGTCAGCAGGCCTTTATGAAAGCGCTAAGGCAGTATCAGGAAAAGGGAGGACGTATTCTGGTCGATGGAGAGGAGGCGGAAGAATCGGATTGGGAGCGGATATTTGAAATGGGGGAGGACGGGGGCTGCTATATGGGTGATTACATAGGCGCCTCTCCAGGATGCCTAGATGAAATTCATTTTAATAAGGTAAATTTGTGGGGGCCTTCCACCAACAAGAAAAGGAAATGATAAAATAAGGGGATAAAGCAAATGCGCTGCCATGAGTACCATCTCAGCCTGTGCAGCCAAAGCCGGCAGAGCGTTTGCCCCCATCAGCAAGCCAGGCGGACATAGGGCTTGTCGTCTGGCTTGCTATTATCAGAGGTAAATACCCAGCAGTTTTAAGGCTGTAAATAAATATGCTTTGCCGGATGGTTGCAGGGGGATGTGCCAGAAGAGATATGCTGGCCGTAACCAAATTGTAAATAATTAAATGCCCCATTCACTGTATTTTGTGTTAGAATAAATACCATCAGATAATGACGGAGGAAAGAATGAGCAGAAGAAAAAAAGACCGAGGCTGCGGAATGATAGCGCTGGTTCTGCTGCTTTTTGTACTGGCAGGGGGAGTCGTCGGATTTGTATATGTAAAACGGTATATGCCAAGCAATGAACTGGCAGATAAAGAGAAGATATTCAGGATACAGGACGGTCGAGTGGCTTTGCTTTTAGATAATGAATTACAGGATGCCAGAGGGATTTACGAGGATGGTCAGGTCTATCTGCCGGTGAAGTGGGTTAATGAACATCTCAATCAGCGTTTTTACTGGGATGAGAGAGAGCGGCTTCTGGTATATACCCTGCCGGATACCATTGTATATGCAGATGAGAATGCCATGGGAGAGAAGGGCCCCTTGCTTAAGGTAACTTCAGAGGGGATGTTCCTGTCTTTGGGGTTGGTACTGAATTATACAGATATACGGACAGAGGCTTTTGTTACCAGCCAGATTAAGCGAGTGTTTGTAGATACCAGCTGGGAGCCCTATGAGACATCAGTGGTGAAAAAGCAGGGACGGCTCAGGGAAAAGGGAGGAATCAAAAGCCCCGTTATTACAGATGTGTATGCGGGGGATCAGGTGGATGTGCTGGAGTCTATGGATAAGTGGGCCAGAGTCAGAACCAAAGACGGTTATGTGGGATATTTGGAAAACCGCAGGCTGGAGGGAGCAGGAACAGTGACACCTGAAAGTCAATTTGAAGCGCCAGTATATACCAATCTGTCTATGGAGGAGAAGGTACGTCTGGGATTTCATATGGTAACAACAGAAGCTGCCAATGCCAATCTGGTCAATGTTGTAGAAAATACCAGGGATATGAATGTAATTGTGCCCACCTGGTTTAATGTAAAATCCAATGACGGAACCTATACCTCTCTGGCCAGTAAGGAATATGTAGATAAGGCCCATAATATGGGACTTAAGGTGTGGGCTATGGTGGAAAATGTCAGTACGGAGGAAAGCATTAAAAATCTGGATACAGAGGCGCTTATGTCCTCTACCAGTACCAGAAAAAAACTGATAGAAAATCTGATGAAGGAGGCAGACACCTACGGCTTTGACGGATTTAATCTGGATTTTGAAAGCTTTAAAGCGGAAGCAGGCCCTCACTATGTACAGTTTATCAGAGAATTGTCAGTATCCTGTAGGAAGAAAGGGCTGGTGCTGTCGGTGGACAATCCGGTTCCCTCTTCCTATTCCGCTCATTTTAACAGAAGAGAGCAGGGAATAGTAGCGGATTATGTGATTATTATGGGCTATGATGAGCACTACTCAGGCGGAGAGGCCGGCCCAGTATCCTCTATTTCGTTCGTAAAAAAAGCCATAGAAGATACGCTGAAGGAGGTACCAAAGGAGAAGGTAATCAATGCAGTTCCCTTTTATACCAGAGTATGGACGGTTTCGGGCGATACCACCACTTCCAGAGCTTATGGAATCCAGGAGGCTAAACAATGGGTGGAGGCGAATAATGTAGAGCTCACTTGGGATGATGAGTTGGGGCTTTACCGCGGAGGGCTGGACGGCAACGATGGAAAGCAGTATATCTGGATGGAGGAGGAGGAGTCCATGAGTCTTAAGATCAAGGCTGTCAGGGATGCGGATCTGGCAGGAGTTGCCTGCTGGAGACTTGGGTTTGAACCCACGGATATCTGGGATATTATCTCCACTGTAAAATAGTTGGATTTTTCAAGGCAGCAGACATCAAGCGATCGGGCTGCCAAACAATGGAAATCCCTGTACAGCCTGAATTTAACGGGCTTTCATCCCGGACATGGCAGGGATTCGCAAGCAAAATAATTGATCATCAAAAGGACACAAGAGGGGGAATAGGCTTTTTGGATGTAAAAATGCCTGGAAACCTCGATTTTACAAGGCTTACATCAATATAGAGAGTCCAAAACTTGACACTACCAAACTAAGAGCAGAGGGAAAAGCATGATAAGATGGAACAGGAGTGTAGGCGCAATCTTAGCGGCAGTCTGGTGCTGGATGATGGCAGGTTGCAGCGTCCAGACAGGGGGAGAATCTCAATGCCTGTCCTTCAAGGAACCAGTCACTGAAACCCTGACTGAACCGGAAACTCTAAAGCCTACCCAGCCAGCTCCTTCGGAGATAGAGCCATTTTCTGGAGGGAAGAAGGTTAAGGCGGAACCCTTAGAGGGAGGGAAGCGGATCGTGATTATGACAGATATTCATTATCTTGCAGCCTCTCTTACTGATAAAGGGGACATGTTCCAGGCTATGGTAGACCATGGGGATGGAAAGCTGACCAACTATGTGCGGGAAATTACAGATGCGGCATTGGAGGAGATACAGCTTCTTAGCCCTGATGTTCTGGTTATTAGCGGGGATTTGACCCTTCAGGGAGAAAAACTAAGTCATGTGGAGCTGGCTAAGAAGCTGGAGGAAGTGGAGAAGGCTGGAATTACAGTAGCAGTGATTCCTGGTAACCACGATATAAATAATCATAGTGCAGCCGCCTATTCCGGAATAGACCGATATCCGGCAGAGCCTACGTCACCGGAAGATTTTGAAAGGATATACAAGGATTTCGGATATGAGGAGGCTTATAGCAGAGACAGCAAATCCCTCAGCTATAGCTACGATTTAGGACCGTCTATGCGGCTCTTAATGTTGGATACATGCCAGTATACTCCCAGGAGCCGGGTAGGAGGAATGATTAAAACAGAGACCTATCAGTGGATTGAGAAGCAGCTTGAAGAAGCCAGAGACCAGGGAGTTATCCTGCTGCCTGTGGCTCATCACAATTTGCTGGATCAGAGCAAGGTTTATGTAGATGATTGTACCATCGAGCATAGCAGTGAGCTCATCGACATGCTGGAGGGGGATAATATATCATTGTTTTTAAGCGGTCACCTTCATGTACAGCATTTTATGCAAAACAACGATATAGGTATTTATGAAATTGTAACCAGCTCCTTGTCTACGCCTCCATGCCAATACGGAGTGCTGGAGTATATGGAGGATGAGACATTTGCCTACAATACAAATAAGGTAAATATAGAAAAATGGGCCAAGAAGCGCCAAATAAGGGATAAGAACCTAATTAATTTTAATACATACAGTCTTTCCACTCTGAATCGTATTTTTTATAATCAGTCCTATGACGCTATGAAAGATTCCAGAGAGGAGGAAGCAGGAGAGATTTTCGTACAGTTGACAGAGAAAGAGAAGCAGCAGATGTCCAAGGCCTATGCAGATATGAATGAAGCTTGCTATGGAGGAAGGGCTTTTGAGGTGGTGGAGGAGGTGGTAAAGCAGCCAGGATATAGGTTGTGGCAGGAGTACTGCTACCCCATTATTCCCTATGAATATCTGGAATATATTGTAGAAGACGCAGTGAGGGATTATAATCATCTGACCGTAGACTGAAACCAGGTTCATTTTCCAGAGAAGGGGTGAATATACTGGATTAAAGGTTATTAGGGAGCGTCCATTGATGAAGCAATCAGCATGGCAGACCATTATGGGGATAGTGCTGCTTGGTATCGTGGCATTAATATCTTGGCAGACAGGAACACTGGTAACGGTTCAGACCCAGGGAGCAAAGGCGGATCGGAAGCAACCGGTGGTAGTCATAGACGCGGGACATGGGGGGAACGATCCAGGCAAAGTAGGAATCGACGGACAGCTGGAAAAGGATATTAATCTGAAAATCGCTAAACGGTTGAAGGCGTACCTGGAAGCCTCCGATGTAAAGGTGATTCTCACCCGGGATAGAGATGTGGGACTTCACGGCTCCGGCGGTAGCTATAAAAAAATGGCAGATATGAGAAAACGGTGTGATATTATAACGGAAGCTGCCCCGGATCTGGTGGTGAGTATCCACCAGAACAGCTATCATGAGGAGTATGTGTCAGGAGGTCAGGTATTTTATTATAAGAACTCGCAGAAGGGGAAATTACTTGCGGAGCTATTGCAGAAACGCTTTGATTATGTTATGGGAGATGCCAACAGGAGGATGGCCAAGTCCAATGACAATTATTATCTTCTCCTTCATGTGAAGGAGCCTATTGTAATAGTCGAGTGTGGATTTTTAAGCAATTATAAGGAAGCGGCGCAGCTGGAACAAGAGGATTACCAGGATAAATTGGCTTGGACCATACATATGGGGATTATGGAGTATTTAAATACAGTTGAACGAAAATAAAGGGAAAAGCAGCGATTTTTGTTATTGGAAAATACTGTTTGTCTACCATTTGTCAACGTATTTTTAATGACGTTGACATTACGCAAATGTTTCAAATATGTCTACTGCATTCTGTTCGCCGTTTTCTATATTAAAGACATAGTATTTTAATGTGGTCTCGATGTCGGAATGCCCCAGCCGTTTCTGCACGATGGCAGGATTGGATATATGCGTAGCAAGGATAGTGGCGTGTGTGTGCCTTAATGTATGGTAGTGAAACTCCTTCAAGCCCAACTTTTCATGAAATATTTTAATGGAATTTTTTAGGCTTTGAGACGTATAAAGCTTTCCGTTTTCCTGACGGCATACAAAATCAATCATTTCACCATCCATATTTTCTTGAGAAGTAATGATTTCAGAGTGAATGATGAAATGCTTGTAATAATATTCTCCGTAACGCATTCGGTTTTCTAACTGTCGTTTTCGTTCTGCCCTTAATGCTGATAACAATGTATCCCCAAACAGGATTGTCCGGTAAGAGGTTTGCGTTTTTAGTGGGGCGAATCCCCAGGTACCGGAATCGTAGGAAAGCTGCCGATGTATTGTGAGGGTTCTTTTCTTTAAATCAATGTCCTGCCATGTTAAGCCAAAACATTCATTTAACCGCACTCCTGTATAATATCCTATCATAAAAGGAATGAAGAAGTTGGATCCAAAAGAAAATAGAGTCATTATCTTCTGATAATCCTCTTTAGACAAAACATATTCCTTTTTCTGCTCTTTCTTGTAAACTGGTAAACGGACACCAAGCATCGGAGATGAATGGATATATTTACAGGGACTCACCGCATAGTTTAAGGCACTCGATACGCATGATTTAATGTATTTAACGGTATTTTTTGATAATCCCTTAGATATTTTCAGATCGTTTACAAAATCCTGAAGCACATCGCTGGTTAGGGATTTTAGATAATATTTCCCAAGTGCTGGCTTTATGTGCTTATCAATGGCGTTTTTATAGCTATTTTTGGTGTTAATAGAACCGTTTACAAGTACGTGCTTATTATACCAATAGTCCAGATAATCCGAAAAGCTAATTGATGATGGAACAAACCTCTGACCGGCATTATCGTATTCTGCTTTAGCTTTTGTCCCAGCATCCAAAGCTTCGGCTTTTGTACGAAATCCTCCTTGAGTAATACGTGTTCTTTTTCCATCCACTTTAGCTCCTTCAAAACCATATTCCCAGGTTTTTCCGCGTTTTCGCGCTGTTATCTGTCCCATAAATCAATCCTCCTTAAAAATAGGTAAAATAAATACGCCCCTTGCCAGGACGCTCCAGGAATGATATAATTTGGTTGTGAAGCAAAATATATCTGCTGGAGCGGTACGGCAAGAGAAAACTATGTGAAAAGCCGTTCCTGCGCCAACAGGAGTGGTTTTTTACTTACTATTTATTTAAAAGAAATCATTCCCGTAAAGCCATTTGCTTTCTGCAAGGCCAAAGCCACGGTCTCCATGCCATCTGCTTATTAATCTCATAAAATCAGAACGTTCATTCAATTCAGAGTAGCTATCCTCATCCTCTTCAGTATAACACCCTCTGGCGGGTTGGACAATACCCTCCATGAGTGGAACCAGATTTGATTCCGGAAAGAAAATGCGTTCCAACTGTAGCTCCGGTTCCGTGGGCTTTCTGGTTGCGCTGTAGGAGATGTTGCGGAACCATTCCTTGTAGGATATTAAGGCTTTATTCGAAGCCTTATATGACAGACCAAAAGCACCATGCAGCTGTTCTGCGTCTCGGTAACCGTATTTATGTATCAGGATACGAGGGGCCAAAAAGTGACTGGCAAAGTCGTCACAATCATCTTCGTTATCTGTTTTTAGGAAAATATGACCAAACTCATGCGCAATCGTGAATTATACTCGCCGTGGATGCGCTTTAGCTTCATAAAATAATGTTTCATCCAAAAAGCAAGCGTCATTACTAAGCGTTCGACAAGCTATTTTCTTTTTATCACTTAAATCTGTATATTTCACAATTCTAAAGCCGCACTTCCGTACTAAATCAAAGCAATCTATTGGAAATGAGTCAATGCCAAAAAACATATATGCAAATAAAATACTGTCATATAGGTTTTGATAATCCATTTGATATTACTCTTCGTCGTCATCATCTGATAATATGATACGAGCAAGTCTCATTTTTTCTTCCTGAGAGAGATTCTTTCTACTACGAGTATAGACAGTAATAACATCATTGTAAGCAGGCTCTTTTACTGGAATAGAATCATTACAAAAATATTCTGGATCTACGCCTAATTCTTTAGAGATTTTAATAAGAACCTCGATGTCTGCCTTTTTACTGTCTCTTTTTATCATCGAATAAATAGTCTGTGCTGGCACATTTATTTTTTGGGCCAATTCGTTCGGATTAGATCCCTGGGATTTCCACAGCAGATGATACTTGGACGCGGGAGGAGCTGGATGCCGTTGAACGGGCAAATCAGAAGGAGACAAAGCGGCAGTATGCGGAACGTCAGGCTGAAAAGTTCAGGCGGCTGGTAGCTTATTTGCTGGACAAAGAAAATCAGGAACGGTATATGGCAAAGAGAGAAGAATGGGGAACTATTGCAAAAGATACAGAACCTGATATAATAAAGCCAATAGATACAGAAGAGGAAATACAGGTGCATCCAGTCGGAAAGATAGACAAAGAGATATATAAGTGTATTACGGAAGACATAGTCACAGACGAAGTTATTATAACAGATGAGCGTATCGGTCATATTAAAGAACGCCATCCCAATGATTACGAAAAATACTGTGAGTATTTGAAACTAATTGTGGAGGAACCAGACTATATTGTTGAAACAAAGAAACCCAACACAGCGTTAATCCTAAAAGAAATAAAGGAATCTAACGAACGGCAGTTTAAAACTGTGCTTAGACTGACAACATCAACGGATAATCCAGGATTTAAGAATTCCATCATAACATTTATGAAAATAGATGAAAAGGAATGGAATAGATTGCTTAGAAATAAGCTAATCCTTTACAAAAAGGAATAAAAATGATACAATGTGAGTAACATAAAAGAGAAGTTATCTGAGGTGGAAGATTTCGTACCCGTCCACACGCCGATGGTTTGACAGGGGAAACCCGAGAGATGCAGGAGCATGGTACGCCTGCCAGATAACTTCTTGATTATGTGAATTTATAGAATTTTAATACCACCAGTCAATAAGGTGAAGTTGTAAGATAAATGTAGACACATGGGAAACCACCATGTTGTCTACATTTTCTTTGTGCTAAAATAAGAGATGAGCAAAACGTTATGATTTATAGTTGAACATTGGCAGTTATCTTTGCAATTAGAAAAGAAATGAATTTCTGAGGACAGCAAAGCTAACGTAAGTCCAAAACTTACGCCACAGAGATACTATGAGAGCAAAAAGCATCAGGCAGTCCTTTTTAGGGATTTCAATTTACGGTAAGACTGGCTTCCCGGCATAGTGATGGCAGCAATGGCAACGGCTAAAAGGCTGATGTGTGCAAGCGTATTCAGCTTCGTAACAGACGACTTATTTCTTACCCACATACGTTCCTGCCCGGTACCTTTGAATCTGGAATTATAGCGTTCACATTCCGTGCGTAAAGAATATGTGCGTTTAAAATACCTGCTGTTCCGGTCAAGAAGGAGCCTCAGGTCATCCGGGATGGTAATATATCTGGTACAGCCACGATGCTTCTTTCCGTTGTAAAAGTTTTTATGATGACAGGGACAGTCGGCATCAGGAGAAGTCTTTAAGGGACAACAGAATTTCTGCCGGGTACGTCCTTTGTCAGAAAACTTACCATCTTTCCACATGGCGAGCCCGGCTTCGCAGACAGGATTTCCTTGCGGGAGCCGCTTTGGATTTTTGGTGTTTCTTTTATTCAAGGGAATCATGCACTCACCTTCATAAAGTTGTTTTACCTGGTTGTAGATGGTTTTAACATCGTAGCCTTTATCAGCAAGAAAGGTGCATTCTGCAACAGAGAGAAAACCGTGCGTATCAGCCAGAATATCCAAAGCAACGGTGGAATCGCTAACCTCGGCGGTTGTAGTCATTTCATAAATGGGAAGCCCAGAAATACAGTCTACAAGGACATGATTTTTATATCCCTAGTAGAATTTATATTTCTTTTCATCCGTCTGGTTGGAGGCAGCATGAACTCCGAGCTTACAGTCCTTATCAGCTTTTGGCTGGTAAGCAGGATTAAATTTATTACTGATGAAAGATTTGGGATTGTTTTGTGAGGTATTTGCTTCTATGGGAGTGGAATCAAGCCCTATAAAGGAAGAGTCAATGATTCCCTTATCGGCAAGGGAAAGAACCTGTGCTTTCATGATGTCAGATAGGATGGAATGATCGAAGTTAATTAGAAACCGGTCAAAGGTCCAATAAGATGGAAGCGGCCTGGAAATATCAAAACCGCAGTAATGAGCAATGAGAAGGTTGTTATTCAGATAATCAACAAGGTCAGAAATCATGGAAAGGCCTTCACATTTCATAACGATAAAAGCACAAACCATAGCATGGTTAGAAAAACCTTTTCGCCCTGTAACAGGGTATTCCTGAACGGAAGAGAGGTCAAGATTCAGGAAAAGGGAATCATAAAACTTAGCCACCGGCTGAGACGTAAAAAGACGAATGTCTTTTAAAATTTCCTGGCGATAGATAACAATCAGCTCCTTTCGGTGTTATTGATTTTGACAACTTAATTATATCAAAGTGAGCTGATTGTTTCTATAAATTTGGAGTGATAAAGAGGTTTGCCATGCCTCGCAAAGACGCATAAATACTAGATGTGTGGAGTTTTGCTCATGGCTATGTGCTAAAATAGCAGTGGAGGTGGTAATTGTGAGAAAAGGGCGGAAGAAACGAG